>UMFF01006162.1_pt1 | contig 42864 bp, 35 predicted proteins | sample 1964971 | NCBI WGS metagenome assembly UMFF01 (sample SAMEA4836042, study PRJEB28245) | human gut metagenome | biome: gut microbiome; material: fecal sample | place: Denmark | collected 2008 | reverse complement strand
GCTTTACCGTCTACGGTCGGTACCTCCACACTTGTTCCCAAGGCTGCTTGCGGAACACTCAACAACAGATTGTATAATAAATCATTCTCGTCACGAATCAATTCAGGATGCGGTTCTTCTTCAACCAGAATCAACAAATCGCCATTCACACCGCCATGACGTGCTGCATTCCCTTTTCCGCTCATGGAAAGCTGCATCCCTTCCGCCACTCCGGCAGGGATATTGATTGTGATCACTTCTTCATCACGAACAATGCCTTCGCCATTACATTCGGTACATTTCTTTGTAATGATTTTACCTTCACCGCCACAAGTAGGACAGGTACTCTGTGTCTGCATCTGTCCCAATATCGTATTGGCAACACGGGTTACATAACCGCTACCATGACAGGTATCACAAGTCTTGGCACTGTGCTCGTCTTCAGCACCACTACCATGACATTTCGAGCAGTTTACGTATTTCTTTACTTTGATTTTCTTTTCAACTCCGTTGGCAATGTCTTTTAGGGTCAGCTTTACTTTCACACGCAAATCCGAACCACGGTTCACACGGCGTCCGCCACGTGAACCACCGCCAAAACCACCGAAGCCGCCAAAACCACCGAAATGCCCGCCGAAAATATCCCCGAATTGCGAGAAAATATCTTCCATAGACATTCCGCCGCCAAAGCCGCCTCCCTGGGAAGCACCACCAACCCCGGCATGCCCGAACTGGTCATAACGTTGGCGTTTCTGAGGGTCACTCAATACATCATACGCCTCCGCAGCTTCCTTAAAATTCTCTTCAGCCTGTGCATCACCAGGATTCTTATCCGGGTGAAACTGAATTGCTTTTTTGCGATACGCTTTCTTTATTTCATCTGCCGATGCACTCTTTGAAACACCAAGCACTTCATAATAATCTCTCTTAGCCATCTTTGTATTTGTCGTTATTTGCCTGTCTGCCGGTTATTATTCTCCCACTACAACTTTAGCATGACGGATTACCTTGTCGTTCAAAGTATAACCAGTCTGTACACAATCCAGAACCTTTCCTTTCATATCCGGTTCCGGAGCAGGTATAATAGCAACAGCTTCAGCTTCTTCCGTATCGAACGGTTTGCCTACGGTTTCGATAGGCTTTACTCCCTGTTGTGATAAATATCCCATAAACTTATTGTAAATCAACTCTATTCCTTCGTTAATAGCTTCTATATCTTCAGTCTTACGGATATTTTGCAAAGCACGTTCAAAATCATCAATAATAGGAAGAAGATGTGTCAAAGCACTTTCGCCTCCATTTTTAATCAACTCGGACTTTTCACGTAAAGTACGCTTACGATAATTGTCATACTCAGCCATCAAACGAAGATGGGAGTCGTTTAATTCATCATATTTCTTTTGCAACCCGTCCTGTTCGTCCGCCACATTGTCAGCAGAGCTATTTTCTTCTGCCGCATTTGCCGCTTCATTCTGCAAATTTGTCGCATCTTCAGCATCCAAATGCTCCTGATTGCCTGCCATTTCTTCCTGTTTATTAAAATCTTTCTTACTCATATGAAATTATATTTTTCTATTATTATTTAATTATCAATGGTATACGTGCACTACAATAAATCCGTATCTTCACATACGGTTTCATATTGTAAGACTATTACACCTTTATACCAGCAAATATACTGCCAACTGCCCCTTATACTTCAAAAAATATCTTTACCTTTGCCTATGTTTGTGTTTCATATAGCATTATAATAAGATTTTGATTATGAAGAGAACGATTTTGTCCGTATTATTATTATTTGCTTTTCTAAATGGTTTTGCTCAAAACCGCACTATTTGCAGAACAGGCATCTCATATGATATCAGTAAAAATAACACTTGGGGAAAAGACAGGCCCATTGTAACCGGGATAACACCTTATTCGCCGGCAGAACTGGCAGGCATAAAACCTTCAGATATTATCCTCACTATTGATGGCGTACAAACCAACAACCTATCGATTAAGGAAATTGAAGAATTGCTTAATCCTGCCGGAAAAAGTGAAATATTACTTACTGTAAGCAATTTCACTAATCCGTCCAAAGAAATTCTGGTTAAGAAAGAATGCAAAAAAAGCAATGCGATTACGGAAGAACAATTGGCATCCGCTTTTTCCATGTATAGCCTGGAAACAAACAGTGAACGGGATTTTGTTTGTCCATTCAAGACAAGTGTTACAGCAGACCCTGTCGATTTCACCAAATTCAAAACTTTTGCATTTTCCGAGATTGACGAGAATAACAGCAAACTGGAAACGACCATCAACGAATGTATTGAAAAGGAATTGACCAAAAAAGGGCTTACCCTAGATACTTCGTCCCCTGACATATTGATACAGACATTCTATTTCTTTGATAAAAATCCGAATTTCAAAGGAGTCAATCGAATACAGATAGAAAGAGACCCGACTTACCGGTATAATATGCTGAGAAATAAAATGGAAAAGTTCCCGTTCCTGAGCAGTTCCACTCCGGAAGCCGAAGCTGAATACCTGTTACAACTCGGCATTCGCCTGATTGACCAGAGCCATGTGTCAGGACGTATTTTATGGGAATGCGAAGCCAATGAGCTATTGGAAAGCTCCTACCATTTGGATGAATATGCCCGCATCTTCGTACCGTTGATGTGTATGCAGTTTCCATATGTGAAATACACACGCAACGTGCCGTTCCGGGTAAACCAGAAGACCTATAATTACACAGGGCTGAACTACAATATCGACCGTTTGGAACAGGTGGCCAGTATAGACCGTAATTCTCCGGCTTCTACCGCCGGCCTGCGCAATTCCGACATTATCGAGAAGATTAACGATAATAAGATGAACTACTCTGCCGAGGAGTTTTCTGCCGCATATAAAGGATTCATAAGCAATACTATGAAATATCGTGATCCGTCAACACGTTTTACCGACAGCAACGGATTCAAAGATTGTATGTTCTGGGATACATTCAAATACGCCCAAGTATCGGATGCACTCCAGAGTTCCAAGAATAAAGCGGCTTTCTCCTACTTATTTTATTATGCTCCGTACATCGACTTGTCAGGAAACAATACCTGCACATTCAATATTGTACGTGGAAAAAACAAAATGGAAGTGATTGTCCGTCCCACCATCCGAAGGTCTGTGACGGTCGAAATCAAATAAAGAATTAATTACACGTGATATATCCACAAAACTTTGAACAGAAGACGGGCTTTGATAAAGTCCGTCATTTAATTTCCGAAAAATGTTTAAGCCCGCTGGGAAAAGAGCGGGTAGCCGAAATGAGTTTCTCCAACGATTATGCAACCATTACCCAGCGTTTGGAGCAAACCGACGAATTTGTCCGTATACTGCATGGAGATGTTGAATTTCCCGCCAGCTACTTTTTCGATGTACGTTACTCTATGAAACGGATACGCCCGGAAGGGACCTGGCTGGATGAAAAGGAACTGTTCGACCTGAAACGTTCCCTGCAAACCATACACGATATCATCCGCTTCTTTCGCCCTACGATGGAAGAAGACGAAGAAATCCTGTACCCCGCCCTAACGGAACTGGCAGGAGATATTCTGGTATTTCCCCAACTAATCGGAAAGATAGACCAGATACTCGACAAATTCGGAAGGGTTAAAGACAACGCCTCCCCCGCCCTTGCCCAGATACGCAAAGAAATTACGGTTACAATGAGCGGCATTTCCCGTTCATTGCAATCTATCCTGCGTGCGGCACAGTCGGATGGCGTAGTAGATAAAGACGTAACCCCCACCATGCGCGACGGGCGCCTGATGATTCCTGTCGCCCCCGCTTTCAAACGAAAGATAAAAGGAATCGTACACGACGAATCTGCCAGTGGCAAGACTGTTTTTATCGAACCTGAAGTGGTAGTGGAAGCAAATAACCGTATCCGGGAGCTGGAAGGAGACGAACGACGGGAAATCATGAAGATTCTAACGGAATTTACCAACTTCGTCCGTCCGTTAATTCCCGATATCCTGCAATCTTACGAGTTTCTTGCAGAGATAGATTTCATACGTGCCAAAGCATTGTTTGCCGAACAAATCCACGCTATCAAGCCGACTTTAGAGAACAAGCAGCAGATAGACTGGATTCGTGCCGTACATCCGATACTTTTCCTGTCCCTGCAAAAACAGGACAAACAGGTGGTGCCGCTCGAAATCAGGCTGGAAGAAGACAAACGCCTGCTGATTATCTCCGGTCCGAACGCCGGTGGCAAATCCGTCTGCCTGAAAACGGTCGGTTTGCTGCAATATATGCTACAGTGCGGATTACTGATTCCGGTATATGAGAGTTCACGTACAGGCATATTTGAACATATCTTCATCGATATCGGCGACGAACAAAGCATTGAAAACGATTTGAGTACTTACAGTTCCCATCTGACGAACATGAAATTCTTCGTAAAGAACTGCAATGAAAAGACGATCCTGCTTATCGATGAATTCGGTAGCGGTACCGAACCGCAAATCGGTGGTGCAATTGCAGAAGCTCTGCTCGACCGCTTCAACCGGAATCGTAGTTATGGTGTAATCACGACCCATTATCAGAATCTGAAGCATTTTGCAGAAGATACGGAAGGAGTCGTAAATGGTGCCATGTTATATGACCGCCATTTGATGCAACCTTTGTTCAAATTGTCTATCGGTAATCCGGGAAGTTCCTTTGCCGTAGAAATCGCCAGGAAAATCGGATTACCCGAAGATGTGATAGCCGATGCTTCTGCCAATGTTGGGGCAGATTATATCAATATGGACAAGTATTTGCAAGACATCGTTCGCGACAAGCGTTATTGGGAAAGTAAGCGGCAAAATATCCGCCAACAGGAGAAAAAGCTGGAAGATATTACCGCCCGTTATGAGCAGGACTTGGATGCAGTGAATCGTCAGCGCAAGGAAATCATCAAGACCGCAAAAGAGGAAGCTGAACGTATCCTTGCAGAAGCCAATGCCAAAATTGAAAATACCATCCGGGAAATCAAAGAGGCGCAAGCGGAGAAAGAACAGACCAAGCTGGCACGTAAAGCGCTTGAAGAATTTAAATCGGCCGTCCTTTCCAAAGAGGAAGAGGATGACAAGATTGCCCGCAAGATAGCAAAGCTGCAAGAACGGAAAGAGCGTAAACAGAAAAAGCAGGAGCAGCCCGCACCTAAACAGGCCTTCAACCGCGACGTCATCGAAGTGGGCGACAATGTCCGCCTGAAAGGCCAGGTTTCCGCCGGAACGGTTATGGAGATACAGGGAAAACAGGCTCTCGTAGCCTTCGGGATGATTAAAAGTACCGTCAAGCTGGATAAACTGGAAAAGGTCAGCAAAGGACAGATTAAGAAGGAAATACAGAAAAGTACGTTCGTCAGCACCCTGACTACCGACAACATGCACGAGAAGAAATTGAACTTCAAGCAGGAAATAGATGTTAGAGGTATGAGGGGGGATGAAGCGCTGCAGGCCGTGACCTACTTTGTAGACGATGCAATCCAGGTTGGCGCAGAACGCATTCGAATCCTGCACGGTACCGGAACCGGTATCCTGCGGCAACTGATACGCGACTACTTGCATTCGGTGCCGGGGGTACGCAACTACCACGACGAACATATACAGTTCGGTGGCGCCGGTATCACGGTAGTTGAACTTGAATAAAAACAAAGCGTATGAGACGAAAAGACAACACCCATCTGCACAAACGGAAACATATTTCAAACCGCCATCTGTCAGATAAATATTTTTATGCCGGCGAGCATGAAACGGTTACCGATATTCGTCTCACCCAATACAATGAGAGCATCCTCCGCAACCATGATGTCAAAACAGGGGATGCCTCTTTCCAAAAGCATGTAGATGCTAATTGCATCAACTGGTTTCAGGTAAGCGGCCTTACCAATTCGGAAGCCATCACCCGTATGGTAAACGAATTTGGAATGCACAACCTGGATGCAAAAGATATCCTTACCCCGCAACATGTGGTAAAGATTGAGGAATACGACAAGCATATGCTGATTGTCCTCAACTCCTCCTACTATGATGCCAATACGGAAATAAAATCCGAACATATCAGTATTCTGGTGACAGGAAATGTAGTCATTACCTTTACGGAAAGCAACAATCCCGTATTCGAGAGCACGTACAAGGCATTGGAATCCAATATGCTGAATCTCCGCAAAAAAGGAAGCGGGTTGCTCCTCGCCTTCCTGCTCAATACGATTATTGCCAATCTGGTGGAGTCGGTTTCCAAAGTGGAAGAAATGCTGGAAGATATCGAAGAGACGCTACTGGACATAAAAAGCGACCAGACCAATATGGGGCCGCTTATCCAGCAACGCAGGCACGAATACATGATTATCCGCAAGAACAGCCAACCGCTGAAAGAACAGTTCGCCAAACTGCTCCGTACGGAAAACGGTATCATCAGCAGTGATATGCTCCCCGTCTACAACGACCTGTCCGACCAGCTACTCTTTGTGATACAGACCACGGAAAGCTGCCGGGAAATCATATCCTCACTGGTAGACCTTTATATCTCCAACAACGATCTTCGTATGAATGCCATCATGAAACGGCTTACTGTAGTATCCACCATCTTCATCCCGCTAACTTTCCTTGTCGGCGTTTGGGGGATGAACTTCAAAATTATGCCTGAACTGGATTGGTCTTACGGATATGCTATTGCTTGGTTTGTAATGTTGATTACGGCAATCGCCACCTGGTTTTATATGCGCAAAAAAGATTGGTTTTAATAGTACCCTTGCAAATAAAAATTAGTACCGGTAGTAATTTCAACTAGTAGCAATAGTAATTGAAATTAGTAGTGATAGTAATATTTATTAACGGACGAACGCCCGAAATATCACATCCCAGGCGTTCGCATAAACTAATTATTTGTTGTGTATAAGTGTAAAACCAATTAAGATTTTGATTACATTGTTTATTAATAATGTTTATGAAACTGTCAGTTAGAAATTACTTGTCCATTCAGATTCTCCAGCATCTTTTTACCGGGCTTGAACTTCACACTCGACCGGGAACGAATCATACATTTTTCACCGGTCTTAGGATTACGTCCTTCACGCTCGGACTGCATCCATAAGTGGAAAGATCCGAATCCCTGCAGTACAAGATGACCATCTTCCTTCAATATCTTCATCAATTCCCTTCTAAACGCATCAATAAAATGATGAACATCTTGTTGTGGTACAGACAACTGCTCCGATATACGTTTTACAAAATTTCTTTTATTCATATATTATTCCTGTTTTAATTATAAATAATCATTTCTCTAACAGTTATTCGCGATTTACTCTGTCCTTTATTGCACACTTTTTATGTGTTTTCGGAGTATATACTTATTCAACCCATTACCAAAATATCCATACAGAAAAACCAGCGAACAACGACCCAGTATTTCTTTTTTTATATTCAGAGTACAAAAATGCCGCATGATGCCCAGATACGAATTGATGGATGCACACATCTCACGCAGATATATTTCGGGAGGTGCACGATTAGTATCCAGACTACTCTCCCAATAATACATTTCAGCCGCAAACTTCCTTTTTGCACGATTTTGAATGTAAATACGCCCGGGTTTTACCACTGCACCCAGAAATTCAACTCCATGCTCATAATGCTGTAATACTATTTTATGCGGATGTAACCTTATGTGTAAGGTATCCCATAAATAATTACGGATTTCAGGTATCAGTCGTTTCAGTACTTCCTTATCCTCATGAACAAGAAAAAAATCATCAACATAGCGACCATAATGTTTGATACTTAAAATCCTCTTTACATAATTATCGAACGGCGTCAGATAAATATTGCTAAACAGTTGTGATGTCAGATTTCCGATAGGCAAACCACACCCCGTAGGCGAATGGAACAGGCTTTTTGAAGGAGGCAAACCTTCCCAATCCGATACATCACCACGTCGTATACAATTTTGGGTGGGATCATTAAATATGACCAGCGGCAAAAGATATTTTACCAATTCATACTCTTCTGAATCTTCCCAATGAATACTGTCCGGCAATTCCAGATGCCCGTATCTCTCCAAGGTTTTACAGACAGAATCATACAATATCTGCCGGTCAATATTCATGAAATACCCTTGTAAATCCAACTTCAACACATAGCAATCCTGCGTATAATTCTGCGAACAGCTACGAATATGTTTATCCAGACGCTTTATTCCGAACAAAGTTCCCCTGCCTTTCCGGCAAGAATAACAGTCATCAATAAAAATCCGTTCGAATATCGGCGAAATATAATTGAAAAGCAGATGATGCACGATACGGTCACGGAAATCGGCGGCAAAGACTTCACGTTTCACAGGATAATCCACCATAAAACAAATACTCCGTCCCACTTGGTACTTACGTTCCTCTATTTCATGGTAAAGAGCTATCAGGTTTTCTTCGAGATTCAGTTCAAAACGAAGCTGATTCGTCGAATTCCGTTTCCCGTCCCGAGCATCGAAATAAGCTTTAAATATGTCTTCTATCAAGTTCATGTACTAATTCTTAATAAATAAAAGGCGACCGGTAAATGCTTGGACGCAACGCACTGAGAACCCGTTGGCACGGTTGGAAGATGTCGCATTCAGCGTAGCGCTATTGAAGTTCACGTTGCTCGCGTTGACACTGCCTGACGGAACCGATGACGCCCAGTAGTAACCGTTGATACTCTGATTGTTGGAAGCGCCGGTACTGTTGTTACGGTTGCCCGCAGCAGGCAAAAAAGTAACCACTTTATTAATTATCAAAACGGATACACCTAAGTAAACATTATGACAACCGGGTAATTAACTAGCAGAAACATAAGGTACGCCTTTATTCCCTCACGTTCTTTTACTCTACCAGTAGGTTACTGAATTTACAAGTCTCACTATCGGTAGCCTTAACCACCGATACTCCGGACATGAATCGCCCTTCTATTTATTTTCTTTCGCTTGATTTATACCATGCAGCCAATTGTTTTGAAATAGATTCAATCTGTTCGGCAGCAGTAGCATACTGTTTCAAATTGATTTGCTTTAAGTCCATTAATAAACGTATCTGCAACTTTACCACAACCACATGTTCTCTCGCCCTTTGTAAATGAACCATCTTCTGGGCTGTGGAATTAGCCTGATAAATACAGACAAGTAATGCTATCAGCTCATTTTTCACATTCTCCCCCAATGTATAACGATAATCGCGCTGAAAATTCCGATTCATACGGAATACCAGCAACAATAAATCGTATGTAGCCTTGTAGACAGGCAGGTTATCATAAATCATTGCTTCAACAAAGCCTGTAAATCAGAAACTAACATCATACATTGTAAAGGGGAAGCTGTTTCGACCCTGAATGCAGCCAACTGCGATAAGACATTACGCTCAGCTTCGGAAATACAGATGTCAGGTCTTCCTATAGTTGTTATAGCAGAAGGAAGAAAAGCGTTTTCACTTTCAGCCGGAAGGGTAGACTTCCATTCTTCAAACTCCACAGCTGTAAAAGCCATATCCACATAAAATGAAATCCGCTTGTCATCTATCTGCAAAAACTCCCGCCCTTTTAAAACCTCATGCAAGCTACCATCAGGGAAGCCCATAGAGACAACCTCACAATTCACAATCTTTACAAAACGTTTCTGCAATTTGTAGGCTTTCACCTCTTTTGTAAATCGCATGGCCGATTGTTCGTATGCCTTCCAGAACATCCCTTCCATATATAAAAAGATTAGTGGTTCATTTTGTAGCTCAGCTTCTAATTTATCTTTCAGATTCATGATACCTGTTTTATTTAGACCCAAATCGCCCCGCCTGAAGGCGGGGCTTTATAAAAGAATCAAATCAATCAAATCAATCGAATGCGGTCGGCAATTCGCCGACCTTTTTTTATTCTTGGACGCAACGCACTGAGAACCCGCTGGCACGGTAGGAAGATGCCGCATTCAGCGTAGCGCTATTGAAGTACACGGCGCTCGCGCTGACACTGCCTGACGGAACCGACGACGACCAGTAGTAGCCGTAGCTACCCTGATTGCTGGAAGCGCCGGAACTGAGGCTACGGTTGCCCGCAGCAGGCAAAATAAGTTTCTGTCCGCTTTCCGCACCAGCAATAGTCAACAGTTTATTAGCACTATCCCATTCCTTAACTATATCATTATTTCCTGCACCAATAGCTTTCCACTCTTCTGCGGTAGGTACGCGCCAACCAGCCGGGCATGGATCGGCATTAGTTCTAACCGGCTTGTCTTCGGTGCCACTATTCCATAATTTCTGGTACCATGCACCTTCCTGCATTTCATTAGCTGTAGGATTGTCTTTTCCTGCACCATTTATAAGCAACCAGTTTCCCTGACTATTCGGAGCAGATGCACTACGATAAATAAATTTACTATCCCATTTACTCATATCGGCAAGACTGGTTTGCACAGGAAAACCCAAAGCACGAACTCCTGTAGTATCTCTTGCCGTTACAGATGCATCTGCAGTCGCATTGAAGCCATATTTGCGTCCCCATTGGAACAGATGACCGCAAGTTTCCGTTATATCTCCACTTGCAGGCACTAATACTGGTATTTTAGTTGCAGCAACGTTTACAGGAGCCCAATAGAATTCTTTTTTTGTTGTATGATTCACCATCAACACAGGATTAATACCTGTACTGGCATAATCCGGGCGACTCTTGATTGTTATCACATCAAACTCTTTATCATTATCAAAACTACGGACTGTAGCCTGAACATTCAACGGAACCTTAATTGTCTGGGCCGGAACATTAACCTTAAGTGCAATCTTGCCACTCACCGACGAACCTACAACCAATATATTCTTCAATGTATTTTCTCCACCGATAGAAGAGGCATATGTATCATACTCATGCTCTATATTAGTTTCTAAAGATGATGCCCCTATTGCATTAAATTTTAATACCGAACCTGCCGTTGCCTTGGTTATGTCAAGGGTACGGGTAGCTTCATCCCAAACAATGCCATTGGATTCAAAATCGGAACCCGGTTCAAAGTCAACTAATTTGAATGTGGAAGTAGTCCATTTGGCATACAATGTCATATTTTGAGTTACAGGAATCGTAAAATCATACAATGTACTCAAATCTGAATTTTTATACCAGTTATCAAACACATAGTCTCTTTTTGACGGGTCTGCGGGGCGAAGAACCTTCTCACCTTCGACCACTATAGCAGGCTCTATATCACTGCCTCCGTTCGTTTCGAACATAACCGTATAGGTCTTTTGGTCCGAACCTATCCATTTGGCATACAAAGTAACATTTTGTGTTACCAGATCGCTGTCAAAGTTCCATACATTCGTACATGCCGATTCTTTATACCAACCGGAAAAGGTGGCCTTCTCTTTTGTCGGATCTGCAGGTTTGGTTACTTTCTGTCCCTCAGCCACTTTCAAGGCAGTAATGCTACTTCCTCCCTGCGAATCGAAAGTGACTATATACTCGGCTACCACCGGATCGTCCTTTTTACAACCTACAAATACCACTGTCATTAACAACAGTAATGAAATTAATCTCTTCATGATTACAAATAATTTAATTGGTTAATAAAAAATAATTAATTACATTGATTATTATATACAAACAAAGCATTATTACTATTACAATCTCATAAAAAACCATTTAAATAGATTCGATATAACAGAGAACAATCGTACAACTATAAATCATTATCAAATACAAGTATTGATTATTAATACTCGCAAATAAATTTCTTATTTAACTATCAATAGTTATCCCAACAGTTCCAATTATTTTTATTTACACATATCAACAAGTACATTATTATTAACATTGACATGGTTCTACATGAACTACCACAATAAGTATATAATATATTGATAATGAATAGATATATTAGATATAAATTACACATATTACCATGCTAACCAATATAAAAACAAGTAGAGTATTGTTTCTTATATTAGTTAAATGCTAATTTTAAATGTGAAAAACGTAATAAAAAAGAAGATCTAATTTGCATTTATAAAAAATACACCATATATTTGCAGAAAAATATATAAAACCATATTAGTTCATGTAGAACTAAGTTACTTATCCCACATAATACCTGTCATAAGACAACTTTTTTCACCATAAATAAAAATCGATATTTATTTTATAGACAGACAAAAAAAAGAAGATACCTTTTTCCAAGATATCTTCTTTTTTGGGGAGCACGAAATATTAGCGTGCTAAAACCATAAACCTAATCAGGAATAATATAATTCCGCAACAGAGGTATTCAACTCAGCATGTACAATTCCGCTCTTTTCAAATATACGGACTTTGTTCTCTCTTGCCAGCCATCCTAAGGCCATAAATATCAGAGATTCACTAAAATGGGTAACCTCACCAATCTTCCTTATGGACAACATTCCTCTCTCTGCTAACAGGGCCCAGATTTTACCGGCCTCTAAACCAACTTCTTTAAACATAGAACCTCTTTTTTATATATGAATGACGTATTAATCCTCTTTGAAAGTTTTAGCTATACTTACAAAGTAAACAAGAATACCCCTGATAATTGTTTTCCAAATCACCACAAATCTGTTTCATATTGAAACAAAAGATATCAATTAACTTATAATTTATCTTTTAAGCATTCATTCGGGCGCTATTGTAAAAAAGCCGGTAGACGATACAACAAAGTCTCTTCACCAAGTGTTTAATAAATAACCAGATTAATTAAAACAAAAAATAATGGAAGAATATGAACTGATAGACAATGCTGAGAGAGGACAATATGAGTTCCATATCGGCAAATATACGCCTTTGATTGAATACATTAAATCGAAGAATGGTGAGATATACCTTACTCATACGGAAGTTCCGCCACAATTGGAAGGTCAAGGCATCGGCGCCCAACTGGTAAAGAAGGTACTGAACGATATCGACAGGCAAGCGCTCAGGCTGGTTCCTATGTGTCCGTTCGTTGCCGGATATATCCAAAAACACCCGGAATGGAAGCGGCTTATTATGAGAGGCATTAATATTGGATAATAAAAATATTGTTATTATGGGTAAAATTCATGAATATTCAAATGGTGAACTCACCATTCTCTGGCAACCGGATATTTGCCAGCATGCCGGCATCTGTGTAAAGATGCTGCCAAAAGTTTACAATCCGAAAGAACGTCCCTGGATAAAAATAGAAAATGCGACAACCGAAGAACTGATCAATCAAATCAATCACTGTCCTTCCGGCGCATTAAGTTTCCGGCTCGAGAAAAAAGAGACCAAATAAAAGGATTCAAACTCTCCTATCTGCCCAAAAAACATCCTCAGTAGTTCATCTGACGGATGTTTTTTTATCTTTGCACCGGAAATACTCCGGGCCTTGTAAAAAATTGAGAGGATGAATACAAATAACAAAACTTTCCGTTATCACTTACTTGCTATTTTAACCGTTATCATATGGGGAACAACCTTCGTATCGACCAAGGTCCTTATCGGGAACGGACTTACTCCTGTAGAGATTATGCTTTACCGCTTTGCCCTGGCCTATCTGGGCATATGGTTTGTTTGTCCCCGTAAGCTATTCGCACAATCGCGGAAAGATGAGTTATGGTTTGTCGGAGCCGGCCTTTGCGGGGGTTCATTGTATTTCGTATCGGAAAATACGGCTTTAGGAATCACATTGGCGTCGAACGTGTCTCTGATTGTTTGTACCTCTCCTATCCTGACCGCTTTCCTCTCCCGCTTCTTTAATAAAGGGGAGAAATTACCCAATCACCTGATTTACGGTTCCCTGATGGCATTACTGGGGGTGGCTTTGGTTGCATTCAACGGAAGCTTCATTCTTCAAATCAATCCGTTAGGAGATATACTTACTTTGTTTGCTGCCCTGTCATGGGCTGTTTACGGATTGATTCTAAGGCGTTTGGGAGGGCGCTATCCTACTCTTTTCATTACCCGTAAAGTGTTTTTCTATGGGGTAATCACTTTAATTCCCTTCTTACTTGCCTCTTCTTTCAAACCTCAACCGGAAATTTTGATGCAACCGGGTGTAATTATCAATTTATTATTCCTCAGCATCGTCGCTTCTTTGCTTTGCTTCATCATGTGGAATGCCAGTGTAAAAGAATTGGGGGTGGTCCGTACTACAAATTATATTTATATGGTTCCGCTGGTTACTCTCCTTACATCGGCAATTGCCATCGACGAAGTCATCACGGTTATCGCCTTAATCGGTTCCGTTTTTATTCTTTCTGGCGTTTATGTAGCGGAAAAAGGATTTAAAATCAGTTGACAGTTGACTCCTCCATCGGGTTCCAGAAGATCTCTTTCCAGTTTTTTATTTTATTCTTCTCGACACGTATGCCTTCCGATTCCAACAGCTCCTGCATCAGGGTTGGCGTAGTAAATGCATCTTTCCCCGAAAGGTATCCCTGGCTGTTTACTACCCGGTGAGCAGGGATGTCGAGATCCGAATCTGAGACCTGTCCCAACATTCTGCCTACCAGACGGGACATATTAGGATATCCCACTGCACGGGCTATCGCTCCATAGCTGGTAGCGCGCCCGTAAGGGATATATTGTACCATCTGGTAAACAGCTTGCCTGAAATCGTCGAGGTCTATGGCAGACATACGAATTTACTTTAATCCTCTGTTCTTCAACAACGGTTCTGTGTTCGGTTCCTTTCCACGGAAGTTCTTATACATATCCATTGCATCGTCTATACCTCCCGGAGTCAGGATATAAGTACGGAATTTGTCTGCCACTTCCTGGTTGAAAATATTACCAGTTTCCTTATAGGCTTCAAAGGCATCGGCATCCAGCACTTCCGCCCAGATATAACTATAGTATCCGGCAGTATATCCACCTCCCATTGTATGGTTGAAATAGGTAGAACGATAACGGGGAGGTATCTGGCGGATTAAACCGCGTTTGCCTAATACCTGGGCTTCAAAGTCAATGACGTTCATTCCGGCGGGAACATTCTTTAATGTATGATAATCCATATCCAGATAAGAGGCTGCCAGATATTCGGTCGTTGCAAAACCTTGGCCGTACTTACCGCTCTTGTCCAGTTTCTCTATCAAACCGGCAGGGATTATCTCGTTGGTTTCATAGTGTTTTGCATATACTTTCAGAACCTGCGGTTCAAAAGCCCAATGTTCCATAACCTGCGACGGCAGTTCCACAAAATCGCGGGGTACACCGGATACGCCATAATAATGAACATTCTTAAACAAATTATGCAAACCGTGGCCAAATTCATGGAACAATGTACTTGCCTCATCCGCACTCAGCAACGCAGGTTTACCGGCTGCCGGAGGGGTAAAATTGCAGGCAATCGTTACAACCGGACCAACCCGTTTGCCATCTTTGTAAGTCTGGGAACGATAGGTTCCGCACCATGCTCCCCCTTTTTTACTTGCACGCGGGAAGAAATCCATATACAAAACTCCCAGATGCTTGCCATCCTTATCCTTACATTCATACGCCTCGGCTTTAGGATAGGGCAACGGAATATTCTTAATCGGGGTAAACGTAATGCCATATAACTGGTTGGCTACATAAAAGGCGCCTTCACGCACATTATCAAGTTTCAGATAAGGGCGTATCTGGTTTTCATCCAAATCGAATTTAGCTTTCTTGGCTTTTTCCGCATAATAACGCCAATCCCAGCCTTCCGCTTTAAACTTGCCGCCTTCCTTTTTTATTTCGGCATTGATATCTGCTAATTCGTCTTTTGCCTTAGCCAAAGCAGGTGCCCAGATTTCATCCAATAAAGCATATACATTATCGGAATTTTTTGCCATACGGTCCACTAAAACAAAAGAGGCATAATCTTCGTATCCCATCAATTTGGCTTTTTGAAGACGCAGGGCGGCCAACTTACGTACAACGGCTTTATTGTCGAACTCGTTTCCATTATTCCCCCGGTTGATATAGCCTTTAAATATCTTTTCACGCAAGCTGCGGTTGTCCGCATACTGCAAGAAAGGCATCACACTCGGGTTATGGAGGGTAAACATCCATTTTCCGGATTGCCCGGCTTTCTTAGCTGTTTCGGCAGCAGTCGCAACCAAGCTCTGTGGCAGACCGGCCAGGTCTTCTTCCTTATCGATGATTAGTTGGAACGCATTCGTTTCTTTCAGCAAGTTCTGCCCGAAAGTAAGTTCCAGCATAGAGAGTTCACTGTTCAACTTACGAAGTTGTTCCTGTTTATCTTTCGGCAGGTTTGCACCGCCACGCACGAAATCCTTATACGTTTCTTCCAGGAGTTTAGCCTGTTCCTTATTCAGATTAAACTTATCCTGGTTATCATGCACTTCTTTTACGCGGGCGAACAGGTGTTCGTTCATCCGGATATTGTCAGTATGGTCGGACAATAGCGGAGACAGCTCACGGTTCAGCGCCTGCATCTCCTCATTTGTGTTTACGCTGTTCTGGCCGGAAAAGATGGCCCGGACTTGCCGGAGCAATGCCCCACTCTGGTCAAGCGCCACAATCGTGTTCTCAAAATCGGGAACCGAACGCTGGTTCACAATAGCATCGATTTCCTGCATTTGTTCATGCATGCCCCGTATAAAAGCAGGCTTGTAATCTGCGAGGGTAATCTTATCAAAAGGAGGAACACCAAAAGGGGTGGTAAACTCAGACAAGAGCGGATTTCCTGCCTCGGCAGCATCCGTCTTTTTATCTGGCGAGCTACACGCTCCTAAAATAACAGCCAATCCGGCAGTTACCAAAATACTCTTCATTCTCTTTTTGCTTTTTAATTGATTGACAAGGACAAATATAAGTAAAAATATTAGTTCAATCCCCGGTTCTTTAATAATGGTTCGATGCCCGGCTCTTTGCCACGGAAGTTTTTATACATATCCATAGCCTCATCGATACGTCCCGGCGCCAGAACATCCGTACGGAATTTTGTCGCTACTTCCGTGTTAAAGATATTTCCTGTCTCCTTAAATGCTTCATAAGCGTCACAGTCCAATACCTCTGCCCATATGTAACTGTAATATCCGGCAGTATAGCCGCCTTCCATCGTATGGCCAAAATATGTCGAACGGTAACGGGGCGGTATCTGGCGAATCAATCCGCGGCTATTCATTGCATTCGCTTCAAACGATTCCACTGAGAAATCAGACGGGACTTCTTTCAATGTATGATAATCCATATCCAATAAGGAAGCGGCAAGATATTCTGTCGTGGCAAATCCTTGTCCGTATTTACCGCTCTTAATTATCTTGTCTACGATTCCCTGCGGGATTATTTCTCCGGTTTGATAGTGTTTGGCATATACATTCAGCACTTCCGGTTCAAATACCCAATGCTCCATAATCTGGGAAGGCAGTTCCACAAAATCGCGCGGCATACCGGATACGCCCTCATAATGCACATCCGCAAACAAACCGTTCAAAGCATGGCCAAATTCATGGAATACGGTTTCCGCCTCATCTGCACTCAACAAGGCGGGTTGTCCCTCTGCCGGCTTGCTGAAATTGAAAACGGTGGTAACAATCGGGATTATTCGTTTTCCTTTTTCATAAGATTGTTCCCGGTAACTGTCACACCACGCACCACCACCTTTGGACGGACGGGTGAAAAAGTCCATATAAAGAACGCCCAAAGTAGTCCCGTCTTTCTCTTTACACTCAAACGCCTGTGCATCCGGGTCCGGAAGCGGTATATTCTTCAATGCGGTAAAAGTAATCCCATACAATTTGTTGGCCACCCAGAAAGCGCCATCACGCACGTTGTTCAGTTCCAGATAGGGACGTATTTCATTTTCATCGAGATTGAATTTGGTTTTTTTCGCTTTCTCGAAATAATAGCGCCAATCCCAACCTTCGGCTTCAAAATTGCCTCCCCCTTTCTTTATTTCAGCATTGATATCTGCCAACTCGTCTTTTGCTTTTGCCAAAGCCGGAGTCCAAAGCTGGTCCAACAAATTATAGACGTTCTTTTCGTCCTTAGCCATATTTTCTTCCAATACATAAGCGGCATAATCCTCGTATCCCAACAGTTTGGCTTTTTGAAGACGGGCGGTAACCAGTTTCTTTACCACATCCTTGTTATCATTGGCATTTCCGTTATTTCCACGGTTGATATAGCCTTTGAATATCTTTTCGCGTAAATCACGGTTATCCGCATATTGCAGGAACGGCATGACACTCGGGTTATGCAGGGTAAACAACCACTTGCCATCCATCCCGGCATCTTTAGCGGCTGAAGCGGCAGAAGCAATCAAACCTTCCGGTAAACCGGACAGATCTTCTTTCTTATCAATAACCAGTTGGAAAGCATTGGTTTCTTTCAAGGCATTTTGTCCGAAAGTGAGCTCCAGCATGGCTATATCGCTGTTCAGCTTACGAAGCCGGACTTGCTTGTCCGCATCGAGGTTGGCTCCGCCACGCACAAAACTCTTATACTTTTGCTCCAACAATTTCTTCTGTTCCTTATTCAGGTTGAACTTCTCCTGATTATCGTAAACTGATTTTACACGGGCAAATAATTCCGGATTCAGACGGATATCATCTCTATGTTTGGAAAGTACCGGAGAGAGTTCCTGTTGAAGCGCCTGGATTTCATCATTCGTATTTACGCTTGCCTGTCCGTTGAAGGCATACATCACCTTATTAAGTAACTCTCCGCTCCGGTCTAAAGCGACAATCGTATTTTCGAAAGTGGCTTCTTCCGGATTATTCACGATGGACTCTATTTCCTTCGCTTGCTCTTCCATCCCATTCAGGAAGGCGGGCTTATAATGCTCGACTTTGATCTGGTCGAAAGGGGGCACTCCAAACGGAGTTGTGTATTCGACAAAGAAGGGGTTTGTAACAAGTGATGCCGCATCCGGCTTCTTTGCGTTACATGCGCTTAAAGCGACTGCCAGTCCTGTAGCCATAAGTATTTTATTCATTGTATTATAATTTAATAATTTGTAATCTTTCCTGTTTCACGTTTCAATTTCTCAAACATCATCATCATCTGACGAAGGCGGCGGGTTTCTTGGCTTGCCAGATTATTGCGTTGTCCTACATCTTCCTTTACATTATATAATTGATAACAATTGCTTAAGCCGCAGAACTCGTCTTCTTCCGTATCCCCATATCCCGGATAAGGAGGTATCATAACCCAATCACCTAAACGCAAAGCATAATTGAAATATCCTTCCAGCACCAGTTCCTTGCGTCCCTGGCGGCTTTTTCCTAAAAAGACAGGTAATGTATTCTGGCTATCTGTTTTATCCGAATAGGTTTGTCCTGTCAATGCGGCAAGTGATGCCAATAAATCCATCTGGCAAACCAAAGCATCCGACACTCCGGGCTCGACTCCCGCAGGCCAACGTAAGATAAACGGTATGCAGGTACCACCGTTATACAGGCTGGTCTTGCCTCCCTTGTTAGGGCCTGCCATCTTATGGTTGCCTACCAATTCCACGGCTTGGTCTTTATAACCGTCATCCAGTACAGGACCGTTGTCGCTGGTCAGGATTACCAAGGTATTTTCCGTCAATCCTAATTTATCCATTTCTTTCAAAAATTCGGAAACGCACCAGTCTGCTTCCAGAATAACATCTCCACGGGGCCCCATTCCCGATTTTCCTACAAATTTAGCATTCGGAACGCGGGGTACATGTGGTTGATGCAAACCATAATATAGAAAGAATGGTTTATCCTTATTCTCTTCCATAAAATCCTTTGCTTTTGCAAGGAATAGTTCTGCCATTTCCTCATCTTTCCACTGTGCAGCTTCTCCGCCTTTCTGAAAACCGATGCGGGGTACTCCGTTTACAATAGAACCGGCATGCCCTACACTGGGATGCATGCGGAGCAGCTCGGGATTATCTTTGCCTGTAGGCTCACCCGTAAAATTTTCTTTATAATTTACATAGAGAGGGTCATCCGGTTGCAAGCCCACACCTTTTCCATTTTCAATAAAGATACAGGGAACACGGTCGTTGGTTGCCGCCTGGATAAAAGAATAATCGTATCCTACTTCTTTTGCCCCGGGTGATACGGTTTTATTCCAGTCTACCGAACCGTCTCCTAAGCCTAAATGCCATTTGCCTACGGAACCGGTTACATAGCCTGCCTGTTTCATCACCTTCGGTAAGGTTACTTGTTCCTTGTCGATGATTAATGCGGCATTGCCCGGAAGAATCTTGGCGTCTTTGTTCGTCCAGGGATAAAGTCCTGTCAATAGCGAATAACGGCTTGGCGTAGAAGTAGCGGCTGTTGCATAGCCTTGTGTGAATCGGAGCCCCTCATTGGCGATGCGGTCCATACCGGGAGTTAGGATAGCTGTGGCTCCGTAACAGCTCAGGTCTCCATATCCCAAATCATCGGCCACAATAATTACGACATTCGGTAATTGGGACAGATTCTGAGCCGGCAATGTAAATGAAGAAAAGCCGGCAAGCATGCCAGCCATTGGTAAACAATAGTGTTTCATGTTTTAATTTTTGTGCTTTTAACGCTACTTATCTTTCTATAATGCAAATATAGAGAATGCTATCCGGATTACGGTACTATTTTTACTATCTTGCACGCGGATATTTATATTTATCCGGTTTATCTTTATACATTAAACTCGATTTTACTATGTCAAACAGAATTTGTGAGCTTTTTCATATCACTTACCCTGTTATTCAAGGGGGAATGGTGTGGTGTAGCGGCTGGAGGCTGGCTTCGGCTGTTAGTAATGCCGGAGGGTTGGGACTGATTGGTTCCGGCTCTATGCACCCGGAAGTATTACGCGAACATATCCAAAAATGCAAGGCGGCAACAGACAAGCCTTTCGGTGTAAATGTCCCGCTGATGTATCCTGAAATTGATAAATTGATGCAAATATTAGTAGAGGAGGATGTTAAGGTGGTCTTCACTTCTGCCGGAAATCCGAAAACATGGACTGGTTTCCTAAAAGAACAGGGTATGACGGTTGCTCATGTGGTAAGCAGTTCTAAATTTGCTATTAAATGCGAACAGGCTGGCGTGGATGCCATTGTTGCTGAAGGTTTTGAGGCGGGTGGCCACAACGGACGGGAAGAAACGACAACAATGTGTCTGATTCCGGCAGTGCGTCGTGTTACTTCTCTTCCCCTGATAGCTGCTGGCGGTATCGGTACAGGCGCCGGGATACTAGCAGCTTTTGCTCTGGGTGCCGAAGGGGTACAAATAGGTACCCGTTTTGCTTTAACGGAAGAAAGTTCAGCACACGAGAATTTCAAAAATCTTTGCCTGAGTTTAGGTGAAGGAGACACTAAGCTCCTCCTGAAAAAACTTTCCCCCACCCGGCTGGTCAAGGGTGGTTTCACTTCTGTTGTAGAAGAAGCCGAAGCCCGTGGCGCTTCTGCCGAAGAATTAAAAGCGCTTTTAGGTAAAGGACGTGCCAAGAAAGGTATCTTTGAAGGCAATTTGGAAGAGGGAGAAATAGAAATCGGCCAGATAGCTTCGCTATGCCGTAAAAAGCAGACGGTGGCAGAAGTGATGCGGGAATTAATTGAAGAATATAAAGTTTCTGCACAAAAAATCATTCATCATTCAGGACATCAACAAAACAATTAATTATCAAAGCATTACAACTCGAATAATTCCCTGAAAGATGCTGAATGATGGTGTTCTATCATTCAGCATCTTTCAGGGAATTTACTGGTACTCACCTTTATTTCTCCACCAGATTATAGTAATTTCCCTGATAAGTATGTACTTTAGGAATACCAGACGCATTGAGCATTCGTCCGAATGCAACAGATGATGTGTTGCTGAACTTCCTGCCGGAACGGGTGGATATAATATCCAGCAATTGCACTGCCGTATATTTCCGGCAAACCTCCTCCCCTTCCGGGACACGGAAATAACTGTACAGATATTGTATCTCCAAAGGTTGCTGCTGAAAACCGGAATTATTGGAAGTAAGCTCTTCTTCCTCTTCTTTACTCATCCAGTAACGCTCACCCATCCGGATAGCTTCCAGCGCCTGTGCATATAATTGTTCATGCTGTACAGGAACAGAAATATCGATCGGACCCGTTACTTCCACGCAAAGGTAGCGCCGGCTTCCGGTCGGGTCGGTCAGCAAGTCTAACGGATTAGCCGTTGCAGAGAAAGAAGCCAAGCGTTTCATCTGCCGGAATGTTTTCTGATGGGGACTGCGTACCTTAACTTCAGGCTTCTGTATTAGATGCTTCAGGTCTGCCTGATACTTCTTGTTCAGGCGGTCGAACTCATCGATTGTGATTAACAGGTTACGTGCCATCATCCACTCCGCCTCACTCTTATTTTCCAAATTAATGCTCTCTGCATGATAATCCCTCAAAGACGGAGGCAATAGCAAACGGAAAAAGACGGACTTGGAAACACCCTGCCCTCCTACCAACACAGGAACCAGGCTATTGGCATACAGCCGGTCTGTCTTCCACCAATGAGCCACCATACTCAGAAACCAAAGATAAAAGTGATCCCTCCATGCCGGATTATTCGTCGGAACGGTATCCGCCAGTTTTCGTATCCGGTCGGTGCCATCCCACTTAGGTAAATCGTTGAGGAATGTATCCAACGGATTATAATCAGGCACGCGTGGAGAATAAACATACCGGCGGACATCTTTGTCCCAAATATCAAGCCCTTCTTCCATAGCATCCAAGCAGATACCATTCAGAACCTCCGGTGTTACCGGACGAAAACGGTAACAGAAAGAGTTGCGCTCACGATACTCCGTTTCATCCCGTATCTCATTCCTTCTGAACTCATAGCGCCGTTTCAGAAACTCTTCCATACGAGCCAATAAATTCATGGAGGAAGGAATGCAGGGTTTCTTTCCAAAGGATTTTCGTACCTGATAAACATTCCGTACCGTCGCGCGGATAAGCGCTTCTTCCATCTTCGTCCGCGAACGGAAAAACAACCATTTTACCGTATCTTCTTCCGGTATCCCCGAATCAAAACAACATTCGGCCATAGCTACCAGGAAATCTTTCGGATCTTCCTTCTCCCAAGATGAACCATTCTCGTACAATACCCGGCTAAGGCAAGTCTCGAAAAGCATTTCTATTTTCTTTCGCTGCTCCATACCAGGCAAGATACGCTCCAACGGATTATCTGATTTCCTAGCCTGTTCCATATAGCCTGTCTCCTTAGGCATCCCTTCCGGTTGTTCCATCAAAACAGCCTGCGCATCGGGATTATAAAAGCAATCCGCATCAAATGACACACGACATCCGCGATTAAGCAAAGGCTCTTTCCGGCTGACAGTCCACTGCAATTGTGCCTGATAATGAAGTGCGGCACGCTTGTATGCATGGGCATGAAAACAAGCCGCCGCCTCTTCTCCCACCGGCAACGAACCATCCGGCAAGGTATAGCGAACCACCACTTTCACACTCTGTCCCCCGGCACCGACAAAAGCAAGAAGCGGACGGTTATACAAAACCACTTCTTCCCGGAGCTTTCGCGCCTCTTCCATTCCTGTCAGGTTATTGAACTCAATCAGTATCAATCCGGTATATTGTTTCCACCTCCCCTCCTTATCATAACAGGAAGAAAAAAGAGCTACCGGTATTTTGTTCATCACAACAGGATAACCGCCATGTAGACAATAAGGTATCAAGCCCCTAAACCCTCTTACGGTATCTTGTCTATTTGTATCTTTCAGCATATCGGCAATAACCGCCACCTCTACCTGTTTGGGGGATTTCAGGTTTCCTTTCAACAATGTTATTTTCATATAGTAATTATTTATCGGATAAAACATATACGGCGACTTTAGGTCCTCCTAATCCGCATACAATCGAGCATTCAAGATATGATTATTTATGTTTAACGTAAAACTTCACTGTATAGTAACACTAACCACAATAAAAAAGCTTAACGACCCGGGTAATCAACCTTACCTATCCGGTTCGCTAAGCTTTTCCACCACTGTGTAAATGTGACCAAACAGCTTATAAATATACAGTTTATTTTTAACTTTTGATTAATTTAAACAATAAAAACAGGGATAAAATATTCATCACTGTAATTTTTCAAAAACTATTGCTATAGGGCAAATACCGGTATCAGGAATACCGATTGCTAAAACATATATGGTTTGCAATCAAAACACCTATGTTTCGTTTTCAAAACATAGGTGTTTTGATCACAGAGTATATGGTAATAAAATATTCTTGATTTATTAACTGAAAGATGAAGGATATGTTTCAGGGATCTTTCAAGGGATGTTTCAGGGATATATATTTAATTTACAAAGGAATAAATATCTCCTGAATGATTGAATGATGATTTTGGAAAATGCTATGTATTCCTAAAAATCCCCTGGAAATTAAACAAATGCAATGTTTACCTCAGGCAAAATAGCATTCGCATCATCAACTGAATTAATTGAAATTTTTGCAGCATGTAGCCACGAAAGCTTTTGTTTCAACGTTTGTAACCAAATACTCATTTTAGCTTTTCTTTCTTTCTCACTTTCTTCATCAAATTCTATCAAGGCAATAACAACAACCTTCTCTTTATCATTCAATGATACCTAAAAAATCAACCGCTTTAGTTGGCTTAACAAATTTGTCAACTTTCTTATGAGCTATATTTTCGTCATACTTAATAATTTTCCATGACTCCTCATTAAATCTGAAATTTATATTACTTTCAAGAAAATCATTCATATTCATTGATAAATTTTTGTTCCAGATCATAATAAGCAGCATATTCACCCAATATAGGGTTATTTGTTATTTGCATCAAAGTATCACCATCTTCCACTATTATTCTTTCATCTTCTTTGTTCAGGCTGAAAAATTTCACAGATGCATTTGTATCATCTTTGTATTCTGAATATAAAGATAAGGTATGCGTTAATAGATAATCATGAGTTGCAATAAATATCTGTAGTCCACATTTTTGAAGCGTAAGAATAAATTGTGCAACAATCTTAATCAAAGCCGGATTTAAATTAGACTCAGGCTCATCCCAAAAAAGTATAGTATGTTCATTTATCTCTCCATTCAAAATAAGATATAGTATAGATGCCAATTTACGCAATCCCTCTGCTACCAGATGAGCTTCCATATTCACATTTTCTGTTTGTACATAGAAACGCCCATTTATTTGTAGAACTTTAAAATTTAATTCTTTTTCCAATAATTCTATGGCAAGTTTCAATGGATTATCATCATTTCCCTTTAGAACAGGAAGCGATAAAGAATGCGCCAGCTTTATATATGTCTGATCAAATGAAATTTCCCGTTTACTCGTTAAGCCAATAAATCCCTCAAAAAGCGAAAACATTTCTCTTGGCGGTATATAAACGAACGATTTTTCTTCCCATTTATCATCCTGTTCTAATTTGACAGTTGTTTTCGATGTTGATGCAAAACTATAAGCAAGACACTTATTGTCAACGGCAACCTGTATATTAGCCCTGCTCAATGCAGCATTCTTATTAACTAAATTACCCAAAGTATCCGGCTTAAAATAAGACAGCAACTCTTCTGCAAGAACATATTCCAATTGTTCTTTAGATGTTGATTGCTTAATTGAAAAATCGTGTCTTGCCTGTATGGTCGCAGCCAAACATTTCAAAATATGAGTTTTACCTGTACCATTTTTACCTATAAAAACATTCACCCCTCTTCCAAATTGAAGAAAGTTCTCTATAAAGTTCGTGAAATTATTTAACGATATACTATCAATCATTTTGCTTATTCATTTATCTTCCTTTACAAAGGAACTTTAAAACAGGAATATAGACAAGCTCTATTTCTAATAAAAGTTTCGCATCGCTCTCTAAAAACAAAAACGGCCAGATTAGCTTCATTGTTAATGAAGGCCATCTGACCGCTAAATGCTATAATTTATTGAGAAGGAATAAAAAAAGAAAAGGGAAGTTCAGGTTTATGAACCTGAAATATCTATATTCTCTTCTTTTTTCACTATAAAGAAATCCTTAATTAATACGTATCCACAACCACCAAAAATCGCTAAAAATACACAAGCCACTAAAATCAAAGGCTTATTGGGTGATGCAGCTCTTAATGGTACCATTGGCGGTTCAATGAGGGTATAAACAGGTGTTTCCTCTTGTACTCGGAGCTTATCTTGTTCTAATTTTTGAGCAAGTGAATTATAAACATTAAAAGTTAATGTCATCTCATTTTTCAAACGCTCCTGTTCCGTACGATAATTAGCAGAAATTATATTTTTATTAGAATCCTCAAATGTAGCATAAGCCTTTTGAGCTTTATAATAAGCCTCCTGAGCCTCACCGTAAACTTTTTCCGTATATTCCATATCTTGCTTTACTTTATGTATACGGTAATTAGTCATATATTTCTGCAAATTCTCTAAAACGACCTGCGCTACATTTGCAGAGATCAAAGGATCTTGCATTCGAACTGAGATCTCCAATGTTGGTGTTTTCTTATCCACCTGTATTAAAATACGACTTCGTAAAGCATTGACTACACCAGACTGAGCAGGAGTTAGATTAAAAGGATCTATATTAGTATCAATCATATCTGATGTATCTGAAAACAATCCTTTTACCCATCCTATAACCATAAAAGGTGCATTCATGATATATCCCCACCATGCTCCCCGTTGATGTTCTGAAATATAATCATACAATAACATAGAATCTTTTTCTTTTTGTGTCACCACACGCATAGGAAATAGTTCGATTAAAAACGGAGTACTTTTAATTACTTCTGGATACAAATCAGGAGAGATAGCATCACTACCTGTTCCTTGTTTTAAATTAATTCCAGCCATTGCAGCCAATCCCCCTAAAGCACCCGCACTTTTTGAAAGATCAGAGTTCTCCGGTGCAAATTTCACTTTAGTTTCATATTCTTTAGGCATACTAAAGCCTATGATTAAACCAACAAAAACAGAAATAACACAACACTTAAGTAAAAAAACACGTTTATTCCATAATAAAGAACCTAGTTCCACTAAATCTATTTCTTTTTCAGAATTTGATTCTTTTATTTGTTTTATATCCATAATCCACTATTTTAAAGTATTGAGAATAGATGTAATCATCGCCGCCATTGATGTTGTAGAGTTAGCAATACCTATTATTTCAGGTAAACTCATTCTACGGTCACGCGCAGTCTTTGCTGGTACCAATATTTCACATCCGGGTTCTATCTTCGGATATTTTTTAAAGAAAATAAATGTCCGTTTAGTCGTTTGCACTTTACCATTCATATAAACAACAATCGGATACTTACGAGCTATATCCTGATATCCACCTGCTTGCATAATATATTCTTTAACAGAAACTCCTTTATTATAAGTAATACTATTTTCATACATAACAGCACCACTAATATTAACCGTACTTTGCTGCTGGGGAATAAACAATTTATCACCATCTCTTAAAATCACATCATCTGCACTACCTGGATTTGCCAAAGCCTTCACTAAATCAATACCTACAGGATATTCTTTAATATTCAAATTCATACCTTCCATCGCTTCTGCGCTACCCTTATTCTGGCTCATCTTAAGAAGGGTCTCCACTCTTCTTTTTTCATCTTCTGTCAATGTGCGTTTTAAACTGGCACCTTTCACATAAGCCCCAGCTTTTATACCCCCGGCTTTTGCTACCAAATCGCTTAAACGCAAATTTTTCTTAGATAAGACATAATCTCCCTGAAACATAATCTCACCTCCAACCTTCACGACCTGTTGAGCTTCATATCCGGGAGAAAAACGAACAAATACTTCATCAAACGGTTCTAAAGTAAACACCGTATCGCCTGACAACACCTGCAAGCCATCAGTCAAAGTAAAATTAAACTGTTTTGCTATTTGTTCTGAATTATTCATCGTATCCGGATCCTTCATTCTACGTGCAACTTCCACATTAACAGTAGCTGCAGCTTCTTTGAGTCCACCAGCAAGAACAATAGCATCTTCCACAGTCATATTATGATGATAAGGGAGTAGTGTATCCCCCAGATTCACAGCCCCACAAACTTTAATTGTATAAGGCTCACGCAAATCAAAAATAGATGGGAAATGTACCCTATCTTCTTTTTGCAATTCTATATCTTCACTAGTCCCATTTAAAATACCACGGACATCGATAGCTAATATGGTTGTTGTAAAATCAGGGTTTAAACGAGTCAATTGGGCTCTTCCTGTAAACTCATCCCCCTTCAAACCACCAGCCTGAGTAACCAACTGTTTAACAGTATGTAAATTAGAACTTAATTCATATTCTCCCGGACGCCATACAGAACCAGTCACAACCAATCTATTTTCATAAAACGGAATTACCGAATCCACGCTTAACGTATCTCCATCCTGCATAATAAAAGAAGAAAAATCATTTTCCGTCACTGTTGCTATTTGATAACGACGTCCAAATTTTCTCTTTATCTGTACATCCTGCGTATACGCATCTCCAGTAAAACCACCAGCCATCTTAAGAAGTTCCTTCAAAGTCTCCCCTTTCTTCATTTCAAAGATACGATTACGTTTTACCTTACCTTTAGCGGCAACCAGTCCTTCGTATGGGCCAACAATAATCATATCATTTTCTTCCAGTCGAATATTATTATCCGTTTTACCATGTAATAAAAAGTCATACACATCTAAATTAGCAACTTCTTTACTATTACGAAAAACCTTTATGGAACGTAAAGAACCAATATCATTAACACCTCCTGCCGCATACAAAGCATTAAACAGAGTAGCATAAGCTGGCAATGTATAAGTTCCAGGAGCATCTGCCTCACCTAAAATATTAACTTTGATACTACGGACCTTATTTAAACTAAGAGACAAAAATGTATTACCTTCACCACTACCATCCGATAAATCAGAAATAATTCGCCCTAACTCTTGTTGAAGATAAGATTCTGCAGACTCAACTGTATGCCCACTCAATAACACAGGACCTAAGTTAGGAATCAAAACAGTTCCGTCCGGAGAGATTTTCAGTTTCAAATTCAATTGAGAATTACCCCATACATTAATTTGAACTTCATCACCCGCAGAAAGAATATAATCTTTAGGCGTTGGAATATTAAGAGAAGGAGCGAAAGTTAATTTTTTATTCAAAAATATTTCGCGACCAAATACCAGCTTATCCAAATTTTTCTTTATAGAATCCTCACGTAACATTAATAGATATTCCCACTGAGCATTTGATATTTTTGACTGCTGCTTAGAAGATAACGACTCAGAATCTTGAGATAAATCATTATTGACAACATCACCCTGTTCTATATCCGGATTAGAGACAGTACTGCTCTGGCCTTGTAGCTTACTAACCCCTTGTTGTATATCAGAATCACTAATCCCTAAAGATTTAGCTTTATCAAGCAAATCCTGAGATACTTGTGCACTAGCAATATTTAATATGCATAAACACCCACTAAGTAACAAACATTTAAAAATTAACCTCATATTCAAAGATACAATATCTATATTACTAAAATTTCAATGTACAAATATAATTCATTTATTTGCACTATAATATTGTTTTCTAATTTTTTGATTCACCTGTCTTCGATAAATATCAAATAACCACCCCCACTTATTAAAATAAAGAATAGCTGACTTTATATGAGTTTTTAACATCATCGCATTTTTGTATGATTCTTTTTTATGTATATGAACAATTTCTACTTCAGGATAATACATAGTTTTAAAACCAGCCATTCCAATACGCCTGCATAAATCTAAATCCTCACAGTACATAAAAAAATTATCATCAAAACCTCCAACTTTTTTTAAAGTTTCCATTCGTAAAAACATAAAACATCCACTTAAAAAAGGGACTTCCATGATATTTTCATAACCACTATCACGCATTTCAAATTTCCAAGTTCTATTAAAAAAAATTCGAGTTGGAAAAAATCGCCTAAGGATTAAATCTAAAGGAGTTGGTAGTAATTTACACAAATATTGGACCCCACCATCTGGAGACAATATTTTAGGCATAATTAAACCAATCAAAGGATTTGCATCCATATATACCTTTATTTTATCTATTATTTCAGATTTCAAATCTATATCAGAATTAAGTACTATATGATATTCAGCATCTTCTTCTATAGCTCTTTTTATTGCTATATTATGCGCTGCTCCATATCCAATATTACCTTGACCAAAAAAATAATTAACTTTATTATAACAAGAAACTAAACCATATAACTCATTTGTAGGAGAATTATCTACTATATATATATGTTCTATACGACTAAACTCCAAACGGTCAAGGATATTTTTTAACTCCTCCTTATCAGTTTTATATATAACTATTGAAGCTGTAACCATTAAATAAAATAATTAACAAAAAACACCATTTTTTATAAATTTATATCTCCGAGATAATAAACTAAAAAGCATATTTAATCTATATTGGACTTTGTAGATAAAACTATACTGACTTTTTCCAGAAGTAAAACTCGCATTATTACCGTGCCTACGATATAATATTAAAGGCTCTTCTAAAAAAAAAGGTTTTCCATTCAATTCAACTGATAGTCCAATCCAACTATCATGCATAGCTATATTTTTAGGAAAAGGTAATATATAACTCAATATATCTTTTTTAAAAGCTATACAACAACCCATATAAGAGTTTTTTGCTAAATTATTAAAAAATCCTTTTTTAGAAGATATAATTGTAAAAAAAGAATCTTCCAATATATTCAGATTTACATCTACAATTTTACAATCAGAAAGTACTAAATCATAATCTCTTAAATAATACAACATCCTTTCAATCTTCGAGGGTAACCAGACATCATCTTGATCTGATAAAAAAATATAATCACCATTTACCTGGCGCAATGCATTCTCAAAATTTCCAATTACTCCATGACGTATGTTATTATAATAAATCTTAATTCGAGAATCTTGATAACTCTCCAATATATTTATTGTAGAATCCGTCGAACCATCATCTGAAACTATTAATTCATCACAACATGACAATTGTTTCAAAACACTATCTACCTGATCTTTAATATACTGTTCACCATTATAGGTAGCTATACACACAGAAACCATCTATTCAAAATAATTTGTAATTACACTAATCATAGGCTTCAAACTTCTAGTCTGCCATATCAAAGCTAACATCCGCTTTATCACAATAGAAAAGAAGCCTATATTATCAAGCCAAGTCTTCTTTTCGCAATTTTTAAGAGAATCACAAAAAAGATCAAAACGGTGCAGCTTTTGTTCATTTGACTCAACCAAATTAGAAAAAGATTGGAAACTAATACTTTTCAATACATAAAAATAAGAATAGTGTTTTTTAAAACGTCGAATAAATTCATAATCTGAAAAATCTAACTTTACTTTTTCATTATACCCTCCCACTTCATGAAATGCTTCAACATCCACAGCTAACCCACTATTAATAAGAAAATATTTATTTAAACTCATTTTACCTTCTGGCACAGAATGAGCTGGTCGAGCCATATAAAAGTATGCTTTTACAGGAGACAAATATATTTTTTCCCCTATTTTCATTGGAGCTGCAATCAATTTTATTTCCTTATATCGGCTAATAACATCCTTATATTCATCCAAAATACCCTTTGAGAAAATTGTATCCTGATCCAAAAATAACATCCAATCATAGCCATTTAACAAAGCATATCTCCCTGCTAAATTATAAGCCTTAGAAATTCCTCCATTTGTAACATCTGATACATATTTCCATTTTGGCATTATAACTTCTGTAGCTACATGTTGTGGATAAGGAGAGTTATCATATACAAATACATCTTCATCTGTGTTCACAAGTAGAGAAGAGTAAGTCTTCGTATTTTGTAGTTTCTGATTATATAAAACAATAACTAGCAAGAGTTTAACATTCATAAAAAACACGATTTATAGAAAATTTTTCAAAAAGAGAAGCATTTGATACAATTTTTCATGAGGGATTAATTAATTCTCCATGAAAAATTTGCACATAACTAAGGACTAAAACAACCGCTAAAACGATTAATTTTGAATATTCTTTTGGTCTTATTGTATAATAAATAAATGGAAGAACTATAATCTCTACAATCCCTATTAACTCACTAATTCTAAAACCTAAAACAGGTATAATAGCAAAGAAAGTAAAACAAGAAAGAGATATAGCATATAATTTCAACAAAACAATAGCATATTTATTGTAAGCTTGTAATTGAGGCAAAAAGTAAAGTAAATAATAAAAAATCACACACTTTACCAAATATAATAAATTAAAGACATTAATTTGTTGTGTATCCAGCAATTGTTGATAAATATCCATTTTTTCTTTTATATAAGGAATTGGAATAATATAAACCAAATTTATTTTCAAGAAATAAACAACATAAGCAATAGGAATCAACAAACTATATAAAAAACGATTTATCCTAAATGGATTCAAAAACCAAAAAACAAAAACAATAATAGCAGAAAAATGGAATAGCATAGCTATTATTGCATACGTTAAAAAACGCTTCAAATTTCTTTCATATAATGGTTTTATAGATAAAAGAAGTATTCCAGAAGCTACGCCTACCCGAATTTGAGTCAATTCATGTAATATAAAAAAATAGCTGATATAAATTAAAATAGAAAGAAACCAAAGTTGGGTTAATTGTTTAATTGCCCAAAATTTCAATGTTACCCCTAATATTGCATATATTATAAATAAAAAAATTGGATGTGCAAAAACATGATGTACTATAAAACTAATAAAGACAAATGAAGGCTCTACTAAAACTTCAGTGTAATCTTCATAATATTGTAAATACACATTATAATCAGCGACTGCATCTCCATCCCGAAAAGCCGCATAAAGTATTAATACTCCGCATATTACACCATATAGTAATTTCGCATATATCGCTTTCTCTTTATTTGCAAATGCAAAAACAAAAATAATAACAATAAATAGATATAATAGAAATATCATTATAATAAACTTTCAATATAGCGAATATAATTATCTGAATAATTATTCCATGTACGTTCTCCTACAGACTTTTGACATAAACTTCTAAAATAACCACGCTGTGATTTCACTTTAAGTAGATACGATAATATACGATCAATATCTTCTTCTGTGTAATTCATGTCAGACAATATAATACCATTTTCGCCATCTATAACAACATCCTCAATATCTCCTGCAAAACGAGTAGCAATCACAGGTACACCAGCTGCCAAACTCTCTGAAATCTTTGTGGGTGAAGCTACAATATTCAAGGGCCTATTCTCACGAATCAAGAAACTCGCATTCATACAGCTAAGAAAAAAAGGTACTTTATCTCTTGACAATGAATGATACTCATAGTTATTGTCCCCTAATTCATTCAATTTACTTTGAACTGACTCCAATGACTCACTAGTAAGTAATAGGAAATATATCTGTGGATTTTTTTTCTTTAATGCTATCACTAAATCTAAAATAACATCTACATTTTGCCATTTTGCCATTCCCCCACAATATCCTATTACTAATTTATCCTCATACTTTATTTTCAATTCATCAAGTAATGATAAATCAATTTTAAACCGCTCAATATCTGCACAACAAGGCATTATAAAAAAATGTTGTATACAACTATCAGTATACTTTTCTACTGATTTTTTTAAATTTTCAGAAACAGTCAATAATATATCGGCTTGACGTATAGAAAATGCCACATCTTTTTCAATACTTTTAACCTTCCATCCTAACATGTTTTCAGATGGATTAGCATACAAAAACTCATCAATACTATCACCCCTATAATTCATTATCAACTTACTATCTTTCTTCCTATATTTACAAACACGACCTCCATAATACATATCAAATTGTACAATTCTGAAAGAAATCAATCGTGTTAAAAAATAAATCCAAATTTGAGCAATAAAAACAGAAAAACACTGCAAAAAAGGACTTCTCATCAATGAAAAGGAAGGTAAAAATAACCAATGAGCATTTAGATTCAAATTCTTTTTATGCTTAAATATTTTAAATAAATAATATGCAGGGAATATATCAAGAACATATACTTCATATCCATTCCGCTTATACATCTCTATAGCAGAACTAACTCGATTCATTGCCCCATCATACTGATTTATTAATAATGGTACAATTATTAATACTCTTCCTTTCATTTTTTTTCTTGCAAAATATTCTGTTCGTACAAAGCTATAGACTGAAAATAAATCTGATTTTTCTTTATTTTATCTTCTAATATCCAATAAGTATGTGTATTCAAGAATTTTGGATGTAAAATCATCACACTATCCTCAGGAGATCTAGAAATCAAATAATTAATTTTTTCTTTAAATGATACGTCTGGAGTTAACTGACTCACTTCTTTCCGAATAAACATGAATAAAAAACGTTCATACCATTTTCGTTTTCTAGCAGAAACAGAATTACAAGAACCACTACCTTTCAGCTCTTTCAAGAACTTTACATATTTCAATCGGAAAAGTAGTCGGAAATAAATTTTATAATAGATAGGAATAGAAACTGTTGTAATAGGATATTCCGTTAACTTTCCTTGCATTGCTACTTTTTTCAAATCATTCATAACAAAATAGCGTCTAGAAGGATATCCACGGAAGTCAAAACAGAATGGTACAATTTCCATGGACATACCTGGACAAACACTGGAATCTATTGTTATTCCATTTTCAATTAATGCATCTTGTACAAGTGAAAAAGGTTCAATTAAATATCCACCAGCTCTGAAAGTAGACACTTGATATTCAGGTGCAAAAGTATTCATAAAATTTTGAAGTAGTTGTTTACATTGATATATACAACCATATATAGTATTAATATCAGTTTTATCCTTTTGAGGCTGTAAACACTTCAAACTAAACCGAGAATATTGAAATATCCATTTATCATTTATATATTGGGCATCTAACCAATGTGGATGAATATGTAATTGTATATCATGCCCTTTTTCATACATTTTTTTTACTTGATTTTCAATCAAGCGACAATCATCTTTCAAGACTGGATACTTATCCTGTAGTTCCAACAATTTATAATAATGAAGAATATCCCAAAAAACAGTCATCTTTGATTGATTCCTGTCCAAAATTTCCATTAATCTACGTGTTGGCTCAATCATACATTCAAAAACGCTTCCTGTAGTATTTCCTAAATGAAGCTCATAATCTATTGTCAAAATAAAGTTTTTAGCCATTTTTCTCACATTCTTGATCTATAATATCCTTTATTCTCCTCCCACGTAAGATATTTCTTATACTAACCATAAATACATATAAATTATACTTTATATTATTTAATGGCATTTTCCACAAATATCCCTGAATCAACTCTCCTCCAAATCGAGATTTAAAACGTTGTATTCCCTCATATTTACTACCTGCCTCCGGAGAAATACGAGCCCCTACAAAATCATACTTCAAGACTCCTCTTTCTTTCATTTTTAAAATTGCTTCCCATTGTAATAAATTGATAGCCCCCGTATGAGGATTTTTACAAGAACCACCAAATAAATAATATGCAAAAGCTCCTTCACTCCAAACAAGAATAGCACTACCTTGAGGATTTCCATTTATATCCAAAGCAATCCAATAATCACAATATTTTTTGAGAGAATCCCCTATTCGACTATAATAATCTGCAGATGGAGGGGTAATACCTTGTCTTAACATCGTATCTTGGATAAGTTGTATACAAACATCTTTATATTCCATTCCATGAAAAATAGAAATTCCATCTTTCATTGCTTTTTTAATTACATTACGATGTTTAGTATGTAAATTATTAAATAAGATATTTTCAGATAAAGATAAATCTATAACATACGAACCAAAATTACAAGACTTACTACCTACAGGTGAATATTTAAAAAGAGCTGTCACATGATTCATTAAAATAAAATCTGCAATTCTTTCTGATTTTACAAAATGAATCATAGAAGTTAAAAAAAATTCTTCATCACATTTTGAAATAAAATCATTGCTTAATACCCCTGTAGTAAAAAACATATAAGTAAAAAAAGACTTTTTCTTTATATAATATGGTAATACAAATTTACCATCCAATATATATCCATAGTCATGTGCTGCCAATATTTTAAAATATTCAGGTGTTGCAATAATAGGCAACTTACATTTAATTAATGAATAGTCTCTTATAATCTTCATTTTATACCAATCTATATTATGAATTATCTAGGCTAAATCACGTATCCACTCTATCACCTCTTTTATTCTTTCCGCCATAGCCCAATTATCTCTGTCTTTTAACACTTTATTTCTATACTCTTGCCTTATCTCACTATGTTTTAACCTCAAAACAGCTGCTTTTAACCCCTCCAAATCATCATATTTACATGCAATACCATAACCATTCTTATTAATAAGATCCATAGCATCACCCTCAGGCAAAGCACCTAATATAGGTAATCCTAAATTGATATAATCAAATATTTTCGAAGGAACACATGCACCCAAGTAATCATTGGCAAGAGAAACAAAACCGACATTTACATTCTGCTTCAAGAAATCACAATATTTTTTGATAGGCAAACTATTCACAAAGTTATATTTATCTCTATACTTATTTATTAATTCATATTTTTGAAACTGTCCCACAAAAAAAGCCTCTACATTATCTTCATTGACAAGAATATCTCCCAACAATTCTGGTTTTTGTAAAATTGAAAAATTCCCCCCATATACAATTCTCAATTTATCATTTAAATATTCTTCTGATAATGAAAATGGCTGTATATATCCAAAATAGTTTACCTTTATAATAGACTTTAAATCAGGATATTTATCACTTAAAGAATGAGCATTTACATAAGAAGAACAAATTATTAAATCAGCATTCTTACAATACTTATATTCTTGTTTTTCACGACTAACATGATATTTATTATCTAAAATCTTACCATTTACCCAACTATAGGCTAAAGGATCATGAAAATTAATAATAAATTTACATTTAATCTTTGCTTTTAAGATAGAACCAATCATAATAGACCCTAGTTCTCCTCCTGAAGTGGCAAACAAAATATCATTCTTATTAACAATTGAAGACAAATACTTACAAGAACGATCTACCCATTTTTTCAAATAATCATCCCAAATACCAATTCGTTCCAAAGAACTAGCTATTCTTATATTCATTTTTAATGGTATAAGAATATGTTTCAAAGAAGAACTTACTATTAATTCATTAGATTTATAATTAGGAACAACAATCCAGACATCAAATCCCTCTTCTCTTAAGTAATCGACACTTCCTTTTCTTATTATTGCTCCGCCAGTAGTATTTTCAGGATAAGTTCTAGATATATAATATATTTTCATAATTCAAAATTTAAGAAAAAAACACAATTACTTTTCATTTTTTCAAAAACTTAAAAAAAAGCTCAATAACCCATTTCTTATTTATAATAATCGTAATAACAAATGCAACAAAAAAAAGAATAAATAATTTTATAACAATAACATTCCATAAAATTTTTGAAGAATTATCAGCGTCCCCCAATAATGAAACAATACATGTTGACACTAAATAAATAAGAAAACTATACAAATACTTTCTCCAATTATATGGTATCGCATCTAACTTTTGCCCCCAAAACATAACCCATAAAGAATATACCAACATGGCAACTACAGTAGCCCATGCAGCAGCAAAATAACCATAAATTGGAACAAAAATCAAATTCAAAATTAAATTCACTCCTCCCATCATTATACTTGCAATTGTCAATATCCAAGTTTTTCTATGAAAAGAAATTATATCCATCGGGAAACGATATTGCATCCCTAAAACATAAATAAAACTAATAATTGCAATCAAAGAATATGAACTGTGAAATGCTTTATCACTAATTAAAGATACAACTTCTTTAGCAAACAAAGATATACCTAAATTTGCAAGAAGCATTATTCCCCACAAATATAAAGCAAAATTAGCCATCCTCTGTTTAGTGATTTCCTTATCACAAACAAGACCGGACATTGATATTGGACTTAAAACACGAGTGATAGCATCTCCTACCAAATATAAAACCATTGCTAACTGAAAAGCTAACGAATATAAACCTACATCTGACAACGTACAATATTTTGCAATTACTAATCGATCTGATAATCCTGCAATCCAACTTCCTGCAAGTGCCGGCACTAAAGGTGCAGCATACAATAATGATTTAAAACAAAGCTGTTTAGAAAAAACAAATTTCAGATACCCTAATTTCCAAAAATACAAAATATAAAATATAAGTAAAAAAATTGAAGCAAATGCAATACCTATTAATCGTCCTATAACTCCTAAATTAAAACTGATTAATAACCATATTGATAAGCCTGCATTTAATAAAGAACTAGTTACATCAAGAAAAGTTGTTACACGAACTTGTAAAGACTGCTCTAAAAAGACTCGTCCTAATTGAGATAATTGAGTTAACAATGCTGGAATAAAGGCCAAATAAACATAAGGGAAAATTGGCACTTTTAATAACTGTGGAATCCAATACTGAGAAGTTATAAGTATAATAAAAAGTAAAATACATCCATAAAGAACAACGAACCAAAAAACTGTTGAAAACAGGATCTTCAATTGTTCTTTATCGTTTTTATAATCATGAAAAAAACGGCCAAATGCGGAATCCAAGGATAAAGATAAAATCACTGGTAAAAATAAAGCTACAGAATTAAGACTTTGCAAAATACCGTAATCAGTAGGATTAAGATAACGAGTATAAATAGGCAATAACAAAATACTTAACCCTTTGGTTAATATACTAGACAGAAAGTACCATTTCCCATAATTAAAAATAGACTTTTTCCAACTATTCTCATGAATATTAATACTATCTTTTATTTCCATCTATTCGTAATTGATTTTCTATTTTTAATTCAAGTTCTTCCATAGAATGGAATACAAAATTTGCATATTTACCCATCATAGTCGGTCTAAATATATCCTTATAATTTTCATTATAATATATTAGTCCTTTTAAACCCAACATCCATCGCTCCAATATGACTGTAGAAAATAAAGAAATCCCCACTTTACATTCATATATTTTTTCTATGGAGTTAGTATTAGAGACCTCCCAATCAATACCATTATTATCCAATATAGAAGCATAAGGTAATAACAAATTATATTTTATAAGTATATCACTTTCATATGGATGCAAATACAATTTAACCTTCAAATCATATTTCTTCTTCAAACAACAAATGCATTCTAAAACTTTCAAGAAATCCATATGAAAATTATTGTTTGCAAATATCAAATTAGATATGCTTTTTACATCATTACTACGGAATAAACCATCTTTTCGAGCCCACCAACCACTACTATAAATACCAATATCATAAACAGTATCTACAGGCTTTAAGTTTTTATAAAAAAAATAATCTTCAGGCCCAGTTAAAACACATTGTTTTACATGTACCCAGTTCATTTTTAAATAATTATTAATCTCTTCTTGATGATAGACAGAACAAACTAAAAGTTTTACTTTTGGCATAGTTGTATATCTTTTTTCATAAAAGAGACAACTTTCTCCAACTGAGAAAATCTGATTTTCAGGAGCAATATTACTAATTAATAAAGGTGTAAGATAACCATAATTTTGATATAAACGAAAACAAACAATTTTATTATTTACAGATTCACATAAAATAGCATTTACTAACAATATGAAAATCCGATAATTTTCTCTAATACGATAACATCTTTTCATACAGAATGTATGAAAAAATGCATCCATAAATAAATACCAAACTTTTGAGATTAAACATATTTTATTAAACAACCTATCATTCCTATAAAAAATTTCATCTCCAATATTATAATCAGCTAAGTTTATATTTTCACTTTCCAACAAATAATGAACCGCAAATAATTTTCTCTGATAAATAATATCTTTTGTTTTCTCTATCTCAAATATCGTTAAATTATTTTTCTGAGGTTTCAATCTAAAAGGAAAAGAAAAAGGAAAAAATAACATAAAAGACACAAAAGCTAATCTATCTTTAAAGAAAGCCCATGAAAAACGCTCAATACAATTCAATTCTCTAAGTAATATAGATTTTATAACACCAACAGTGTATTCTTCTCCTAAAATACGTTTTAATAAATAATATATCATTTATTGATCAATTTAAAACCATACAATTTATAATCCTATTAATCTAATCGCTATAAATTATACATATATATACCAAAATTTCAAAAGATATGTTTGGCTAAATCTTTTGCTCGTATTAACTCTTCATGCTTTCCTATATCTATCCAATAACCTGTAATAGGAAACCTAACAATTTTCCTATTAGCTTGTAATAAATAATCAATAAAATCCGTAGCATTAAAAAAAGTATCATCAGGTATTAAATCCAATAATTCTTTCTTTATTAAATAGATACCAGCATTTGCATAATAATTATATGTAGGTTTTTCTTTAACACCTTGAATACATCTTCCTTCTAATTCAAATACACCATAAGGAACAGAAATAGAATATGGTATAGCTGCCACAGACATATCTGCTTCATTTTCACAAAAATGAATATAAAAATCCTCATAATTTATATTTGTAAATATATCAGAATTCATCACCAATACTGTATCATTATAAAATTTATCTATAAACTTTATTGAACCTATAGTCCCTAAATATTGTGGTTCACGAATACATTGAATAGAAATACCATTATATGGAATTGAAAAATGTTCTTCTATTTGTTCTTTTAAATAATTCACTGTTACAGAAACATGTTTTATTCCAAATGACAATAAACTGTCTATATTATAATCAATTATTGCTTTTTCTTTTATTTTTATCAAAGGCTTAGGAATATTTTCTGTAATTGGGCGTAATCTTTCCCCTTTCCCTCCTGCCATTAAAACAGCATCTATTGGCAAATAAGATTTATATTTTTTCAAATTTACAACATCGACAATTCTTCCTTTTTTATCTATTATAGGAATTAAAAAAATCCCCTTATTTTTACAATCTCGAATAGTTTTTACACTAATATTATCAGTTTGCAAAAAATAAAAATCTTTATGCATAATACGATCCACAGAATCGGTCAGCTGATATCCTTCTACCAATTTACGCCGAATATCACCATCAGTAAGCGTTCCTAATATTAAGCCATATTCATCTGTAACAAATAGTGTTAAAGCATCTTTTTGATCAAAATCATTAAGCATTCTAAATGCCTCCAATACATTTTGATCAGCTCTGATCTGATATCTCAAAAGATTATCGTTCATTATTTTATGATATTTTCCTTTAATAACATTTCTGCAATTTTCCAATCAAATAAAGTATCCAAATCTATTGAATATAAATCATCCATCTGGTACTTTCTAATTTTAGAAAAAGAACTCATTCCCTTTTCTTTCAATGATTGAGTATTTATTACATATATAGAACCATTATATTCCCAAACTTTTGGAGCATCTTGACGTCTTTCAATTAATCCATCTCCTTTACTTATCACTAATAGTCCATTAGCATTTTCTTCAAAACTATTATAATAAGGATTAGTAGAAGCTTCTTTGACTGAAACAACCATATCTATACAAGAATCATATAGACTAAGAATTTCTTCTATATGACTCTTTTTTCTGAATGGAGAAGTTGGTTGTAATAAAATAATTACATCTATTTTTTTTTGTAATTTCTCATAATAAGACAAAGCATGTAGTAATACCCCATTTGTTCCTGCAGAATCAGTTGCTAAATACTTAGGCCTTATAAAAGGAACAGCAAGACCATAATCCTCCACAGCCCTTATAATTTCCTCATCATCAGTTGAGACACAAATATTCTCATCTGATGTTATCTGTCTAGCAACATCAATTGTATAATAAATCAAAGGTTTTCCTGATAATTTTTTTATATTTTTATGAGGTATACCTTTACTTCCGCCTCGTGCTGGAATCACAATCAGTATGTTCATTGATCTATATTTACAATTTTATTTCTTCATCTATATTATAATCAGAAGTTGCAGAAGTCCCTAATATTAAATCCCAATAAACAGAACTTATTCCTTTCCCTGCTCTTTTAACAGTCAAATTATCTTTTGTAAGCATCTCACCTTTTTGTATTTCTTGTTTTGCTACAATTGATTTTAATACAACTTTTGAAACTTCTTGCTCTACTTGTGTTGGTCTTTTAACTCCATCACCTAATGCCTTTTCTATATTTCTGATAGCCTGAACCATTAACTTCAATTCTATTGGATCCAAAGAAGCCTGATGATCTGGACCATCCATTTTTGTATCTAATGTAAAATGTTTCTCAATAACAGCAGCACCCATCGCAACAGCAGCCACTGAAACTTCAATACCCATTGTATGATCCGAATATCCAACATCCACCCCAAATGCATGCTTCATCGCTAACATTGCTCTAAGATTAACATTTTCCATTGAACAAGGATAATCTGTAGTACAATGCAACAAAATAACATTTGGAGCACCTGCATCCTTCAATATATAAAGAGCTCTCTCAACATCACCTAAATAAGACATACCTGTTGATAAAATAACGGGCAAGCCTTTCTCCCCTACAATACGTAAATAAGGAATATTTGTAATACCTCCTGATCCTAACTTTAAAAAAGGAACTCCTAATTTAATTATAAAATCTAAAGACTCCTCTTCATCAGCTGTAGAAAGAAACTGTATTCCGATTTCATCACAATACCTTTTTATTTTAAAAAAAGAGTCATATGATAATTCTAATTTCTTCAACATATCGTATTGGCTCTCTTCTATACTCAAATTTTCTTTTTGATATTCAGCCATTTGAGCTTCTTTTGTAACTAAGAGTTCTGTTTTCCATGTTTGAAATTTAACAGCATCTACTCCTGCTTCTTTCGCTTTTTTACAT
>UMFF01000026.1_pt1 | contig 54690 bp, 46 predicted proteins | sample 1964971 | NCBI WGS metagenome assembly UMFF01 (sample SAMEA4836042, study PRJEB28245) | human gut metagenome | biome: gut microbiome; material: fecal sample | place: Denmark | collected 2008 | reverse complement strand
TGCTTAATAGCTATTTACAGAAAAACTTTCATACTCTCTATATGGGCTTATTTTCTGGATATACCTTAACAGAGATTTCCGTTGTTCCCTTTTTCACAACTCTATTTGTATCAACTAAATGTTGCTTAATCTGTTCGCAAGTCTCGTTCATCTGCTCCAACTCTTTATTAAATGCTTCCTCACTTGGAAATGCGTCTTTGGAAGCAATCAAATTTTCCTGCAATTTCTTAGCCTTTGCAAATTTGGCAAGTCGGCTGTTTATTTCCGGGTGTTTAAAGCGAATACATATCGTGTCTGGGATAAGATTTCCCTCACTGTCTTTTTCGCCGTCGATTTCCATATCTATCTGCTCGTCCATTTTGAAAAGCAGAGTGAGAACATCAGAAGCGGTTTCTATGTCAAAGTCCGTGAATACGTTGATACTCACGCCCAGAGCATTGGCAATCTTCAAAAGTTGGTCGGGCTTTGGCTTCCGGCTTCCTAATTCATATTTGCGAATGGTGGTTCCGTCTATGCCCGACAGTTCCCCTAATACATTCTGTGAAATCCCCCGGATTGTTCGGAATGTCTTTATTTTCTCTCCTACTGTCATGTAGTTACTCCTTTAGTATTTGATAATATGAATAATAGGGACATTTGTATTCTATCATATCCGTTGAAAATAATCAAACAATTCAAGAATAATATGTTGACAAGGGACAAAAGAGCCTGTATAATGAAAATGCAAGTAAGGGACAAAAGTCCCTATAAAAATATAGGAGGACAATGAATGGAGAAATCAAAAAAGATGTATGTAACGGCAGAGGAAGCGGCAGTAATGCTTGGCGTATCAACGGGCTATGCTTATAAGATTATCCGGGGACTGAATGAGGAATTGAAAGCAAAAGGCTACCGGACAATCTGCGGCAAGGTTCCGACAAAATACTTTGAAGAAAAATTCTACGGTCTGACCGTAGCTATGTGAGAAAGGGGTGTGTACTATGGCGGCAACAAGAGACGGTAAGATGTGGCGCTGTCAATTCTATTACAAGGACTGGCAGGGGGTTAGCCATAAGAAGAATAAAAGAGGGTTCAAGACGAAGAGTGAAGCCGAACAGTGGGAGCGTGATTTTCTGCAATAACAGCAGAAAAATTTAGACATCAATTTTGAAAACTTTGTCCACATCTATTATGAGGATATGGAACACCGTCTGCGTGAGAATACCATGCGGACAAAGAAATTTATTATTGACTTGAAAATCATTCCTTATTTTAAGAAAAAGTGCATGAACGAAATCAAGGCTTCTGATATTCGGGCATGGCAAAATGCGCTGATAAAAAAGGGATATTCGGAAACGTATCTGAAAACAGTCAATAATCAGTTGTCGGCAATCTTCAATTATGCAGTTCAGTATTATGACTTGAAAGATAATCCTTGCCGGAAAGCCGGGAGCATTGGAAAGAGCCACGCCGGGGAAAAGGAGTTCTGGACAAAGCAGGAATTTAAACAATTTCTTGTGACTGTGGAGAACAAGCCGGAAACAAAAATGGCGTTTCTGCTTCTTTATTGGACGGGCATGAGGATAGGAGAATTACTCGCTCTTACCTACAATGACATTGATTTAGAGAAGCGTACCATTTCTGTAAACAAGTCCTATCAGCGGATAGAGGGCAGGGATATTATTACACCACCTAAAACGCCAAAGAGCAAACGTATCATAACAATACCGCCGTTTCTGACGGAAGAATTAAAAGAGTACATTTCACACTTATATGGAATTATGGCAGACGAAAGAATGTTCCGTTTTACAAAGTCTTATATGGAACATGAAATTATCAGAGGTATCAAGGCTTCCGGGGTAAAAAGAATACGCTTGCACGATATTCGTCATTCTCACGCCTCTCTGCTTGTGGAAATGGGATTTACGCCATTGGCGATTGCGGAACGGTTAGGGCATGAGAAAATCGAAACGACATTAAATACTTACTCACATCTATATCCCAATAAGCAGGGTGAACTTGCGGATAAATTAGAGATTGAAAACAACAGGGAGGAAGAAGAATGAGCGGAGTACATAAATACCCGACAATCAGCTTTCGCATTTCCCCCAGAGAGAGGGAAGAAATTGAAGCAAAGATTTTAGCAAGCGGACTTTCTAAGAAAGATTATTTTGTCCGTTCCTGCATTTATAACCGGGTGTGCGTGGTCGGTAAAAAAGAACTGGTTTATCAGTTAGTAGAGGAATTAAAGGTAATGCAGACCAATATCCGGGAAGTGACAGAGCAGTTTGAAAAGACAGAAATCGCATTAACGCCGGAGGGGTTGGAAGATATGCGGAATGACTGTCTCGATATGCTGAAAGCAATCCTGTGGGTATTAGACGGAGCAAAATATTTGTTGCAGGATAGTGACGCCGGAGCAGAAGAAAGCCCCAACAGCGGCAACTGTTAGGGCTGTGATAACTGGAAAACCTCTGTTATCAGTGTTTCACAATATAAGTATAGCAGAGGTTTTTTCCAGTGACAATGATTTTTCAGAAATGGAGGGCATTATGGAAGAAACAAAAACAGAATTGCAGATGATTAAAATGTCGGAGATACAGTCGCAGGAGGTATCTTGGCTGTGGTTTCCGTTTATCCCATATGGGAAGCTGACAATCGTTCAGGGCGATCCGGGTGACGGAAAGACAACGCTTGTACTCAATATAGCGGCGAAGCTGTCAAAGGGCGAAGGCTTAGACAGTGAAATGAAGCTGACGGAACCGTTGAATGTGATTTATCAGACAGCGGAGGACGGGCTTGCCGATACCGTAAAGCCCCGTTTGGAATTGGCAGGTGCGGACTGTGAGAATATTTCCGTCATTGATGAAAGCATAAAATCACTCTCTATGATAGATGAACGATTAGAAGAAGCAATTATAAGGACAAAGGCTAAAATGCTTATTTTAGACCCGATACAAGCCTATTTAGGCGGTGGTATGGATATGAACCGGGCAAATGAAGCAAGGGATATGACAAAGAAGCTGGCGGCTCTGGCAGAAAAATATCAATGCGCCATAGTGCTTGTCGGTCATATGAACAAAGCGGCAGGAAATAAGGCGGCGTATCGCGGTATGGGTTCCATTGATTTCTTTGCAGTCGCAAGGAGCGTCCTCCTTGTTGGCAGAGTGGAGGGCGAAACTAATATAAGGGCGGTTGTCCAGATAAAAAATAATCTGGCGGCGTTCGGACACCCAAAAGCCTTTGAACTTTCAGAGAACGGTTTTCAGTGGCTTGGAGATTATGAAATTACGGCTGATGAAGTCTTGGGCGGTATCGCTCCGAAAGCAAATAAGATGGAGCAGGCGAAACGCTTACTCCGGGAACTGGCGGAAACGAATAACGCCATGCAAAGCAACGAAATTGTTAATCTGGCGGACGAACAGGGTATATCGAAACGGACATTGGAAAATGCAAAGAAAGAGTTAGGTGTCCGGGCGAAGCGGATAAATAATTCATGGTATTGGGAACTGGATAAAATCAGATCGGAGTAGGGAACAGCGCAACAATGCAGAGTATATGAAATTTGCGGACTTTAGACTTGTAAGGTTGCAAAGAATATAGATTTTGTATTGTTGCGGAGTTGAATGAAGCCGGATAAATGGCGGAAGCAAAGCGGCGGAAACAGCCGCTTCCGTCCGCAGGACGATAAGCTGTCCTGTGGACAGCTCGCCCCCGGCAGGGCGCAAAACCTGCTTGCAGGTCTGCATTTTTGATAGGGAACCTGTCAAAAGTGCTTTTGCGTTACTTTCGACGAAAGTAACAAAGCTATGGCGGCTTAAACGCCGCCCCTGATTTGCTGAAAGGAGGATAAGGCTATCGAGAGGACAATCAGCGGTATGGTGGGAAAAGGTTCCCTCACTCACAATAGCAGAGCGTTCAAGGCAAAGAATGTAAAGGAAGATTATACTCAATACAATATAGAATATTGTAACGAAAATATCAAGTCTGTTTATCACGAATTATTTGATAAAGCCTTAGAACGCTACAATGAAAAGCAGACACGAAATGATAGGAAGATAAATTATTACTATGAAAAGATACGGACATCGAAACAGGAGAAATTATTTCATGAAGTCATTTTTCAGATAGGCAACAAAGACGATATGAACGCCCAAAGCGTAAACGGCGAATTGTCAAAGAAAATTCTGGACGAATTTATGAAAAATTTTCAGCAAAGAAATCCCAATCTTAAAGTATTCTCCGCTCATCTCCATATGGACGAAGAAACGCCCCACTTACATATAGATTTTGTCCCGTTTGTATCTGGAAGTAAGAGGGGACTGGACACAAGAGTTTCCATGAAACAGGCGCTTGCTTCTATGGGCTTTAAGGGCGGAACAAAGCAGGAAACAGAATGGAGCCAGTGGATAGCTTCGGAAAAACAGGAATTGGCAAAAGCTATGGAGCGTCACGGCGTTATCTGGAAGCAAAAGGGAACCCATAGAAAACATTTGAGCGTATTGGACTTTGAAAAGCAGGAACGGGAAAAGGAGGTGCAGATACTTACCTCCCAAAAGGAAGAAATCAACCGGAATATTCAAGAAATACAGAAAACTGTTTCCAGTGAAACAAAAGATCTGAAACGGTTACAAGGGAAGAAACAGGAGATACAGCAGGAAATTATAAAGCTGTCATCTGATAAAAAAACAACAGAGAAGAATATTCACGTCATTCGTGAAAATCCGGCGTGGCAGTTACCGGAACCGGCGGCACTGACAACAGCAAAAACTTATCGGGATAAGAAAGCAATGCCCTTGTTAGAGAAAGTCAAGGAAGCACTGGTGGCGGCACTTGTTCGGAATGTCCAGTTGATAGAAGCGGCTGATAAATTAAAACAGCAGGTGGAGCGGCTTCAAAGAAATATCAATTATTTGGAGGGACGGGTAAAGCAGGCAGAAGAAAAAAATCTTTCGCTCTCAACTGATTTAAAAGATTTTGAGTGTCTGAAAGCCGGGCTTGGAGAACAAGAGGTAAAAGCTATCATTGAAGGTCAAAAAGCGGCGGAAAGGTGCTTGACGGTTCCTAAACAATACAAAAAAACGGAGGTATCGCTATGACAGACATGGAGAAAAAAGTCATGCTCCGGCTGTGTGCAAAGGTTATACAATATGCAGATTTTGAGACAGACCGGGAAGCGGAGCGGTTGGTAAATTGGGTTATACTGGACAATCAGCGGAAGCAGAACAACAATGAAATCCGTTCTCTGATGGCGGAATATAAAAAGGGGGAGCCGGAGCGGAGGGAAAGTATTAGAGAAGCCTTAGAGCGAGGGAAAGAAATTTGTGGCAGGAGGGACGAGTTGTATGAAAGCCAACAGGAAGTGAAGCATAAGCTGTGGAAGTTGGAGCGTGAGATTTGATTTTTCCTTGATTACATATAGAAACATGGCGCTAGCGCCATGATAGAGAGGGCGGACAACGAAATATTGGTTGTTTCGCCCTCTATGTATTGGCTGTCAAATGTAGGATTTACGGACAAGAAAATTATTCTTCATGGTCTGTGTAATTACCTTGATAAACTTCAATCATTATCCGTGCGCCCAGACGGAAGCCTTCAAGGAATGTCCCGGAAAGTTCAAGAGGAACTTCGTCAAGCTGCTCGTCCATGATATGAATAAATTTTTTGTGTAGCGGTGGGTCAAGAGATTTTAACTGTTCAATAAAATCTTCATAGTGTTGGTAGTGTGCTTGACGCATGGAACGATATTCCTCTGTTTTGAGATTGAATTGCTCGGCAGGACAAATCTCGCCGTCATACAATCTTAGTAATATGCTTTTCATAAATAGCGTCTCCTTTGCTAAAAGTATTTGAGTGACATCTACTAAATGTCAACTTATTTCATAGTTTAGCATATAATGAAAGAAATGACAATTAGTAAATGTCAAAAATGGGAGAGAACTTTATGTATAAAAATAAAGCAGGGGACGGCGGCAACAATATCTGTGGACAGAGGATAAAAGAAATCAGAGAGAAGCTACCAGAAAAAACGTCACAAAGAAAGTTAGCGGATATGCTTCAAAGAACAGGACTGGACATTGATAAAAATGCTGTGCAGAGGATAGAGAGCGGGAAACGGTTTGTGACGGATATTGAGTTGAAGGTTATTGCGGAAGTTCTGGGAGTGAGCTATCAGGAATTGCTAGATGATTAGAGGGGATTGTGGTATGTTTGTGGAAGTATGGAATATGAGGACTATATTATGCAAGGTTTGAATGGAGAAGCACCATTAAAACGAAATATACAAATTGCCGAGAGTGAAAAAGTAGGTGGTGTATCAGTTGTATATGCAACAAATGATAAAGACTTAGCAGAACAATGTTACGTTTGGGGCGGAGCCGAATGATTATGAGATATACGATTTTATTCTGAAAAATTACTATCGGCTGTGGTTGTAGAAACTGTTATAGAGGAAGCTGTTACCGTTTATAGATAACAGCAGTATAAACAAGAGGTGGCAAATGAAACCAGAGATAAAAAATGTAAATAGTAATCTTATGTTGGAAGAACTGCAAGAAACAATAATTGCTATAGAATCTCTTGAAGAATACTATTTAAATTCAATTAGAAACGTACAAGAGATGAAAATTAATACTGAAAAGAAATACGAAATAGGACTTTTGATAGATGATAAATTGGGAGAAGCTATTGCATTAAAAGACTTTGATGCGATTGAAAAAGCAGTTAAAGAATTGACGGAAATGAAATTGTCAGATGGAATTCAAGTCTCAGAATATATTACTATAAACTGTGAGAAAGAAAATGAAGCTGAAATTCCTAGTATTTCATATTCCATAAAACAGGAAATGGGAGTTAATCCTCAATATGTAGATCCTAAAATTGCAAGAAGAGAGTATAACAAAATAGAACAGTACGAAAATATACTTGTTAGTTCAACATTGTCTAATGTGATTATAATATTTGAAAGGTATTTGGCGAGTGTTTATGAGGCATTAATATTAGTTAATCCCAAAAAGTATTTTGAAAATCAAAAAATAGAAATAGCAAGTATTTTTAATAAAAATGTTAGGGACATTGTTGCTGAATGTGTGAAGAAAGAAGTAGAATCTAATATGTTTGAATCGCTAAAAACATTAGATTTAATTTCACAAAAAGAAAGTATAAATATTAATCGGTATAGAAATATTTTAGATGAATTTGAAGAAATCTATTATCGCAGAAACTTATATATTCATAACAATGGTATAGTAAACAATATCTATTTATCAAATATAAAAGACAAATTTAAAAAGAATATTAAACCATATCAGAAATTGATTACAGATGAAATATATTTGCGTAATGCCATTAATATGTTGTATAAGGTTGCTTGTACTTTGTTTTATGAAGTTCAAATAGCATATAATCCTAAATATGAAAAATGGTATATCAGTTTGGGAAATATAGGATTTGATTTACTGCAAAATAAAAATTATGATGTCGCAGAGCAACTTTATTTTATTCTTAGTAGTTGTAAACAAATTTGTTTTAGAGATAAAGCAATGTATCGCATTAATTATATAAATGCACTTAAACAACAGGGAAAAACAGAGGCTGTAAAAAAAGAACTGAACGATTTAGATGTCTCTATTGCTACTGATGATTATAAAATAGCGAAGCTCTGTTTGGAGGATAAAAATGAGGAAGTCTATGAAGAAATTGGTAAGAACTATCCAGAGCCGTTTACCGCAGATTTAATAAGAGATTGGCCTATATTTATTAATTTTAGAGAATCTGAATATTATACATTATTTGTAAAAGAACATCAGGAAGATTTCGGCTCCTTTGTATTTGAGTTTGAAGAATTACCAATGGATGAGGAGCATGAGAGTTAGATGGCTTGGCTCTATTTTGGCTCTAAAAATTTCGACAGGCACAAATATGAGAGCGAATTTTGAAGAATATGAACAATAAACTTAATAAAAATAGGCGAAAACAGCCAGTACAACCTATCCGCCGAGGAGTTCGAATAACTTGAAAGGTCAAAGAAATCCAGTATTTATGCGGGTTTGCGGTACTTCAAGAGGTCTTTTGATAACAAATTGATAACAGTCATAGCAGGTGCAATTATTCTTGTTGTCCAGTGGTTTACGGGTAACAGAATGATTGAGAAGTGGCTTTGTGACTGGAATAAATCCATATTATAACGCCCTTAGCTGTGGGTAGGAACTCATGGCTAAGGGCGTTTTTTGTCGTTATCTTTTTTTGTCAGATTGGAGATGGTCTTTGAAAGCGTCAACCATTGCGTCGCTTAATTCCTGCGAAGGAACTTTCGCCCAGATTTGCGTGGTATCGAACTTTGGATAGTAATAACGCCAACGGTCATATTCTTCCCTGCTGATTTCATCGGCAGAGAGTTTGTCCGCCTGTTCTTTCCATGCAGAGAGCATTTTCAGCAGCTCGTAGGCTTCTTTGCCTTTATCCTTGTTGACTTTTAGGCAGACTTCTCCGTCTGCTTCGCTGACGGTCAGACCGTAAATATCTTCAAGGGTAAATAAGGTGTGCATAAGTCCGATATAGCTGTCAATGTCAGGAACATCGAGAGCCTGCGGAGAAACATCGAGTACCTGCGCTAATGCGGCGGTTAAGTCTGCTTTCGGCTTGCGTGAGCCTGTTTCGTACTGTGCCAGACGCACATCCGCACTCTTGTCGGGAAATCCCACAAGCGTACCGAGATATTTCTGCGTCATACCCCGCATAATGCGGAAAAAGTGTATTCTTTCGCCAATCGCCATAGTGTTTCACTCCTTGCGTATGTAGTGTAATCAGTATAGCAGATATGTTTAAGAGATGTCAAGAGAAAACGAAACAAAAAAGTTTAATATTTTCTTGAAAACCACTTGACAATAGCAAATATGCTTAGTATAATAAAAAAGCAACTAAGCGTATATGCTTAATTAAAATTAAATGACCGTCCGAAAAGTATAAACCGCAATGACCTTGCCTGACCGCAAGCGAGCGCCTGATGTACTGCGGTGTGTCAGGACAGTACAGCGCCGAAAAGGGAATGCCTGCTGGAAATTTAACTCGGATAGAACGGCAGCAAACAAATTTTAAAAGAAAGGATTGGTGCTATGGAAAATAGATTTATCCGTGCTGATGATGTGGCACGGGAATTAAGCGTATCAAAACCTTATGCCTATAAGCTCATCCGACAGTTAAATGAGGAATTAAAAGCGCAGGGGTTTATTACGATTGCAGGGCGTGTCAACCGCCAGTATTTTTATGAAAGGCTCTATGGAGCAGGGCAGGAACAGGGAAAGGAGATGGAGTAAATGCCGGTATTTAAGAACGAAGATAACGGCACTTGGTATGTGATGGCTCGGTATGTGAACTGGAAAGGCGAGCGGAAACAGAAGTGCAAGCGTGGGTTTGCCACAAAGAAAGAAGCGCAGGAATGGGAGCGGATGTTCCTGTTGCAGACTTCTTCAGACCTCGATATGAGCTTTGAAGCCTTTACGGAGCGATATGTGAACGATATTAAAAACCGCCTGAAAGAGAACACATGGCTGACAAAAGAGCATATCATCCGCACAAAAATTTTGCCTTATTTCGGCAAGCTGAAAATCAGCGAGATTACCACAAAAGAAGTTATCACATGGCAGAATGAAATGCTTGCCTACCGTGACGAGAAGAAAAAGCCGTATTCGCAGACCTACCTCAAAACGCTGCACAATCAGTTATCGGCAATCTTTAACCACGCTGTCCGTTATTATGATTTGCGCTCCAATCCTGCGGCAAAGGTGGGAAATATGGGGAGTGAGGAACACAAGGAAATGCTGTTTTGGACGAGAGAGGAATATAAGAAATTTGCCGATGAAATGATGGATAAGCCTGTTTCCTTTTATGCGTTTGAAATGCTTTACTGGTGCGGTATCCGAGAGGGCGAGCTGCTTGCCCTGACCGCTGCCGATTTCGATTTTGAAAAGGAAACGGTAAAAATCAGTAAATCCTATCAACGGTTGCATGGCGAAGATGTGATTACCACGCCGAAAACAAAGAAAAGCAACCGCACAATTAAAATGCCGCATTTTCTCTGTGAGGAAATGCAGGAGTATATCGGGATGCTCTACGGTCTGAAAAAGAAAGACCGTATTTTCACGGTAACGAAAAGCTATCTTCATCACGAGATGGACAGAGGGGCGAAAGCCGCAGGAGTGAAACGCATACGGATTCACGATTTAAGGCACCCGTATGTCAAGCACACGACAAAAAAATATAATTCTGAAAAGCAGAAAACCCAAGCTACCAAGATAGATTTGATAGCCTGGGTTTTCCGTTTTTGTATCTTCAATTATTCAAAGAGGTCATGGACTTTGTAAACAATCTCAATGCGGTTGTCGGGGAATACATACACCTTTTCAATCAGCAGATCGGTCAACTCCGAGGTTAGCACATCTGCTTCGGCAATCGAGTGAGCAATCTCCTGTCGGCTGCTTTGGCGGGCCTGTTCTTCCCGCTTCAGCTTTGCCTGGGCGGTGACAGCAGCATAGGCATTTTTGACTTTCAGTATTTCTGCGTCATAAACTGCCTTCTCCGATTTATATGTGTCCAGCTCGATCTGCCCCAGGAGATACCGTTCAAAGAGAGCTTGCTTCTGATCCTTCAGAGCCTCCATCTGTTTCTCGTACTCGGAGCATTTAGCAGCGGTGTCCTCCAGGTGAATGGTGCCGTCCTCATGTACGGGCAGCAGGACTTCCAGCTGCTTTTTCAAAGTGAGGAGGACTGCTTCTTCCAGACCAGCAGCATCTGCCCGGACATCGCGGCAGCGGCTGTTCAAATCGGCTGTGGAATGGCGGCACATATAAAACGGTTTCTTTTGGGTGATGCGGGAGAGTGCATGGTCACAGCAGCCACAATAGACCTTGCCTTTCAGTGGGTAATCCCTGGTTTTCCTGGTCGGCAAGGAAAACCGGCGCTGCACAGCCTGCACCTTTTCAAATAGTTCTTTATCAACGATTGCCGGATGATGGTCGGGAATAATGAACCATTTGTCCCGGTCCTTCCTGCGGCTCCGTGTGCCGCCTACTTCAATGACTGCACGACGCCCGATGACATAGGAGCCGATATAGCGTTCGTCCTCCAGAATACGGAGAACCGTAGAACTGCTCCAGCGTCCACGGGAGCGTGAGACATCGTGGTACTGCTGCCCATGAGCTGCTTTGTGTTCTCCGGGGGGCGGGATGCCTCGCTTAAAGAGTTCCCTGGTAACGGCTGCTGCTCCAATTCCGGTTGCGGCAAGTTGGAAAATGAGCTGTACCACAGCAGCGGTTTCCGGGTTCGGTTCCATTCTGCCATTGGCGCTTTTGCGATACCCGTAAGGGCAAACTTTGCTCTGGTATTCGCCGCGCTGCATTTTGGCGTACTTGGCGCTTTTGGTCTTGATGGACATATCCCGGCTGTAATACTCGCTGATCAGATACTTGAAAGCCACATCCATACCTCCGGTATCGCCCTTGTGCTGATCGCTGTCAAAATTATCGTTGATGGAAATGAACCGGGTGTGAAACAGAGGGAACACACGCTCAATGAAATAGCCAGTCTCAATGCTGTTTCGCCCAAACCGGGAAAAGTCTTTTACGATGATGCAGTCGATCTTATTGGCCCGCACCATCTCAATCAGCTCCTGGACTTTGGGACGCTCAAAGTTTGTCCCGCTATACCCGTTGTCGATAAATTCAAGGATTTCTGCATGGGCGGACTCCGGCATGGAAGAAACAAATTCGTTCAGCGCAAGGTGCTGGTTTTCAATGCTCATACTGTCGTATTTGTAATCCTCCAGGGAAAGGCGGATATAAAGGGCAATCACATATTTCTGCACTGGCTCAGCACCTCCTCACAATGCTCAAATTCACTCTGGAAACGGAAACGAACCGTAATCCGTTTCTCTCTTGAGACCTCTACACGGTCAATCAGTCGGTCAATTAGGGCTGCCGTCAACTGGCAATCTTCCTTGATATGCTGTGCATCCTGGGACAGCATTTTATACTGTTCCAGCTGTTTGGTGATAATTGCAAGCCCTGCTTTCAGTTGCTCGATTTCCTCGCTGATGGCCTCGATTTTGGCTTCGTACTTCTCCTTGAAGGTAAAATACTCGTCTTTTGACAGATGGTTCTGGATCAGGCCCTCATACAATCCGCGCTGATAGGTTCGCAGCTGCTGGATTTCCTGTTTACGGCTGGCGATTTTAGCTTGTATGTTTTTCTGTTCCTCGGCTTCTTTGGTGAGGTTTTCCAGACCGAGAGAGTATTGCCCCAGCGTGGTATCAAGCTGTTCCTGTATCATATCGGCCAGGGCGTCCAGCAGCTCTTTTTCAAAGATAAACGCACCAGGACAAACACCCTTTTTGATACGGTTATTGCTGATACAGTGATAGACATATACCTCCTGAGACTTTCTGCGGACGCATTTTTGCCGGTGAAGGCTGTGTCCACAGTGGGCGCAGAAGATTTTTCCTCTCAAAAGATTAGGGGACCAGGAATGTATTTCCCTGTCTTTGGCCTGCTGTGCAGCCTGGTCCAATGCTTTCTGAACAGCGGCAAACAGCTCCCGGCTGATGATGGCTTCATGGGTGCCGCGTACCGTTGTCCATTCATCGGCGCTGGCTCTGACCTGCTTGTGGTCAATGATTTTAGATACCCCTTGCACCAGATCGCCGGTATAAACTTCTGCACGGAGAATTTTGGCAACGGTGCGGGTTTGCCAATGCCCATTGCCCACCAGATTCTCATGGGTGATCTCTCCCAAGGTTCTCTTGTAGTGGCTGGGAGAGAGATACCCGGCCTCGTTCAAGCGTACCGCGATAGTATTTAATCCTGCGCCCTCGGCGGCCCATTGAAACATGGTTTTGACTACTTCGGCAGCCACCGGGTCAACAATCAGCTGGTGGCAGTTATCAGGAGCTTTCAAATAACCATAGGGTGTGCGCCCGCCAACATACTTGCCGTCTTTCATGGCCTGCCGCTGCTGGGCTTTGATTTTTCTGGCAATATCCATCGCATAGGCTTCGTTAATCATGTTCCGCAGCGGAATGATGATACCATCGTGGGCGTTATCCGGGGAAGAAGAATCGTAGCGGTCATTCACGGCAATAAAGCGGACTTTCTGCATGGGAAAGTAACGCTCAATGTAGTAGCCGGTGTCTATGACATTTCGCCCCAGCCGGGACAAATCTTTTACAATGACACAGTTGATAAGACCCGATTCAATATCGGAGAGCATTTGCTGGAAGCCGGGACGGTGGAAGTTCGTACCCGTTGCGCCATTGTCAATGTAGGTCTGTACCACAATAATCTCCGGGTTCTGCTCCAGATACCGGGCGATAATCAGCTGCTGGGTTTCGATAGAGGCGGTGTGAGTATGCTTATCCTCAACGGAAAGCCGCACATAAATTCCGGCGCGGCAAGTAGCATCTATCTCCGGTGCGGGAAGTACCACAGTTTCCTTTCTGCTTTTTCTTGCCACAAATCATCCCACCTTTCTTTGACTTGTTTGCTCTGCCAGCTGAATCAGCTGGATCGCTTTCTGGTATTCATCCTGGTATGTAAAGGTAATCTCCAATTCCTTTTTCCCAATCACCTTGATGCTCTGTATCATGTGAACCACAGCTTTGCGGTCCAAGGCCTCCATCGTAGAGAACTGTGTGAAGTGGGAAATCCAGCGGTTCCGTTCACTCCGGTTCTCCAGAACATCAGCCAGCTTTTCCTTTAAGACCCGAATACTCTCTTTTGCATTTTCCGCAATCCTCGTGTATTTGGCCTTATAGTCGGTATATTCCTCTTTGCTGATGGTGCCGGTAATCAGGCTTTCATACAGGCGAGCCTTAAATTCAAGCGCCTGTTCCACCTGCTGCTCATTGGCGGCGATGTGGGAGGCGTATTCATTGGCAAGCGCCTGATTGATACTGCTCTGGTCGATACCGTCCAGGATGGCTTGCAGGCAGCTCACATTGTCAATGTAGCCTTTCAGACTGTCCTTGACGCACTCGACAAGATCGCTTTCCTTGAGCATTACCGGGTTGGTGCAGCCATGCTTTTTCCCGGTGGGGCAATAATAATAGTGATATTCCTTGCCCTTGACCCGGTTCGTTTTCCGCGTCATGCGGCTCCCACAGCACCCGCAGATTAAGACACCGGAAAACAGATACACCGTATCCTGCTTGGGAGAAGTCCGGGTATCCAGTCTGCGGATACGCTGGACAAGTTCAAAATCCTGCTTGGCAATCAGCGGTTCATGGGCGTCAGGGACGCGAATCCATTCAGAGGATGGCCGCTGCTCCATTTGCTTGATTTTGTAGTGTGGGGTGCCTTGCTTCCCCTGTACCAATGTGCCGATATAGGATTCATCCTGCAAAATGCGGATGATCGTTGTAGCAGACCACTTGCAATCCTCTTTGTCGGCATAGCCGTGTTTGGCATAAGGAAAACCATTGTTTTTCTTATAAGCCAGGGGGGAGAGGATGCCCATTTCGTTCAGCACGGTGGCGATTCGCAGGGCGCTCGTCCCATCCAGGCGCATACGGAAGATGTCCTGGACAACGCGGGAAGCATACGGGTCAGGTACAAGCAGGTTTTTGTTTTCCTCAGACTTCATATAGCCGTAAACGGGAAAGGCTCCAACAAAATCTCCGTTACGGCGCTTTATATCCAAAGAGGTACGGGTCTTGATGGAAATATCCCGGCAGTAGGCTTCGTTCATAATGTTTTTGACGGATACGGTCAGATCGTCACCGCTGCCTTCATGGGCGGTGTCGATGTTATCCGTGATGGCAATAAAGCGGACCCCATAAGTTGGGAATACCCGGCGCAGGTAGCGTCCGGTTTCAATGTACTCTCGTCCCAGGCGGGAGAGGTCCTTTACAATGACACAGTTGATCTTGCCATCGGTGATGTCCTGCATCATTTCCTTAAACGCCGGACGGTCAAAAATGATACCGCTGTAACCATCGTCGATTTTTTCGGATACGATTTGGATGTCCGGGTTTCGTTCAATGAAGTTCTCAATCAGCTTCCGCTGGTTGGTAACGCTGTCGCTCTCGCTGGAGCGATCATCTGTGTAAGACAGACGAATGTAAGCTGTTGCCTGATATTTTGGCATGAAAAAGCACTCCTTTCCTCCCGGAAGCTCCCGCAAGAAAAGAGTGGATTTCGAGGTTTTCAGTTTTCATCCTTTTCCATACACATCGTAGCACGCTTTTGGAAAAAGAGCGAGGATGTCGATTACCTTAAAATCCCTTGCAGGCATTCCTCCAATGTGACCCCGTTGCTGGAAAATGCAGCGTTTACCACAAAATCGCCGCAGCGAAAGCGATAGGGGTTTTTGATCTGGTGAAGAAAGGCCGCGATCCGTTCCTCTTTGGGGAGGTCTTTATCTACCGTGACTTCACGGATGTCAACCAATTCATCGGTTGATGTTTGTGTTAGCTGGCTCATAAGTGTTCTCCTTTCTTTGAAGTCGGTTTCAAAATCACATGAATGAGCTGGCAACCGGAGCTGCCAGCTCATGGTATCTGACTTTGAAAAGAAAGGACTGCACCCAAATGATGCCTTGTTGTTGCTAACAGCAAATGGACGCAGCCTTTCAGATAATATCCGTTACTTTCGTCACATTTGCCACGCGCCCCTGACGATAGGGACATTCCTGGTCTCCGCTGGCGCGGCTGTCATAACTCCGCAGCGTCGTTTTACTCGTGCGCCGCAGGGTTCCCCCCAAGTCTTTAGGAGGCCGTGAGGAAGTATCTTTAAGCCCCCATGCAGTCACCGCGACCCGAAGTGCCACCTCCGGGTTTCAGGCTTGCGTTGATCGCTCAGGACAGCCGGTTCATCACCTCCTTGGCTTGTCCTTCTTGGCGGCGCGCCTGATTCGCTCGTACATGGGCTATGTACCAGAAATGCCGTCTATTCGGTTGTCAAAGAACAGAGAAGAAAAAACTCCTTCTTGACAACCATGACAAAAATAGGTGATTTGTCCTGTCTGGTAATGCGATTTTTTTGAAAATATTTTTGGTCTTGCCGCCTTACAAGGAGTTTAGTGAAGAGCAAGTACCCAGCAAGCAAAATAAAATAGGTACTATCGTACTTAAAAACGCCTTTTATAAGGTTCTTCCGACAGAAAAATGGGCACGATAAAATATTATTAAGGAGACGATAGTACTTATGGAACTGTTAAAAGAATTGGGACGAAGGATACAAAAAGCGCGTAAGGAAAAAGGACTGACGCAACAGGAACTCGCAGATCAGAGCCATTTTTCGCTGAAGCACGTTCAAAGCTGTGAAAGAGGGGTAAAGAACCCTTCCTTTGAGGTTCTGCGTGCTTTTTGCAAAGTCTTGAATTTGTCCTTGGATTCCCTGATGAATCTCGATTTGCCAGAAGATGAGCAAGCCGCCAACGATATGCGGCAGCTTTACCTTTCGTGCCCTCCGGCTGCCAGAAAAGTGCTGTTAAACTCGACCCGCGCGTTGGCTGATGAGCTGAAAGAGATGGTAAAGACAGCTGGGGTTGATCCAGATGAACATTTAGAGGATAAGTAAGCTGGTGGAGGAATAACAATCCTCCACCAGCTATTTTTTTGCCACTATGCGGCGGTCATATTATCGGGCCGTTCCCAGCAGACGCGCCAGTTTCTTCAGTCCGCGCCGGATGCTATCCCACACGCGGCGGCGGTCCGCGCCCTCGATCCGGGCAATCTCGGCCACGGTCATGCCCAGGTAGAACCTGACGTAGATACGTCGGGCCTGGATGGCAGGCAGCTGCATCAGCGCGGCGTACACTTCCTCCCGTAGCTGCTTCTGCTCCAAGATTTCCTCCGGGATGAGCGGCCGGTTGAGGGCATCGTTTTCAATGCCATCCTCCCGGTTCAGAGAGTAATGGGCCTTGTGCCGGAACTTCCGGCGCTCGTAGGCAGCATCGTCCTTCTCCTGGCCCCGGATTGCCGCCAGCACTTCCTCGGCCACGTCCACAAAGACATCGGTTTTATACACATCGGGATACAGTTCCCGAAGATTGATCTTCTGCATTATGTACCTCCATTTCGATTCACAGGTTGATGAGTGAACCGAAATGAAGGCGGTGAGCGGCACCTTTCGGGGAAATTCCCGAAAAAACGACAAGCAAAAGCGCCAGCATCCGAAGAACGGCGGCTGGCGCTGCTAAAATAGGATTTATGACACTTATAGACCAGCCACGATAGTGCCTGTTTATAAGCAGATGGAGGTTGATTGACGGTCAGGCTTTTTTTGACAGGTAAATCCCTGCCGAATCATGTCGAAACAGTCTTTGTTTCACGGCGGCTCCCCCCTAAAGCCGCCGTGTCAGCGTATAGGCGTCACTCCTTTGTTGAGGGCATAAGGAACGGCGGCCTTGATGTACTCAAAACCGCCGCAGTCTTTGAAAATCCATTATGAGCGCACGAAGCTACCTGCCCTGCAACGGTTTTTTTCTTTCCCCGTCTGGCGGGGCAGGATAGCTTGGCATATTTAGTTTAGTCTTGCTCCTGTGCAGCTGCCTCCTTCAGCCGCGAAAAGCTCTCGTCGCTGATGATGTGTTCAATCCGGCAGGCGTCGGCCTCCGCAGTCTTGGGGTCAACGCCTGCGGCGATAAGCTGCTCAGTAAAGAAGCAGTGACGCTTATAGATTTTTTCAGCCACCTCGCGGCCCACATCGGTCAGATGGAGAAAGTGATCTTCGTCCATCGTAAGAAAGCCGCCGTCTTTCAAAGTGTTTACTGCCACACATACGCTTGGCTTTGACACTCCCATGTGCCGGGCCACATCTACGGAGCGCACCATACCCGTTTTCTTATGGAGAACAAGGATGGTTTCCAGATAGTCCTCCCCGGACGCATGAAGTTTCATGGAACATCTCCCTTCTAAAACAATTTACACAGCCCAACCAAGACTCTCCTGTTGGATATGGAACAGTTTATGGTACAATCCGTTCTTTTTCATCAATTCATCATGTGTACCGTGTTCCACCAGTCTACCGTTATCAAGAACGAGAATTTGGTCGGCATCCACAACGGTACGAAGCCGGTGAGCAATCATAATGACCGTCTTACCCTCCACCAGCTTTGCAATGGCCCGCTGGATTAAAACCTCGTTCTCCGGGTCAAGAGATGCTGTTGCTTCATCAAGAAGAATAATCGGGGCATCTTTCAGCAGAGCGCGGGCAATGGAGATTCGCTGACGTTCTCCGCCAGAAAGAGTGCTGCCGTTCTCCCCCAAGATAGTCTGATAACCATCCGGCAATCGCTGGATAAATTCGTTACAGTACGCTGCCTTTGCCGCTGCCATGACCTGTTCTTCGGTAGCGTTCATGTTGCCTACGCGGATGTTATTAAAAACAGTGTCGTTGAACAAGGTCACATCCTGAAATACAAAGGACATACAGCGCATCAGGTGTTCCGGTTCAATGGTGCGAACATCCATACCACCAATGGAAATCTGACCTTTTCTTACATCCCAAAAGCGGGCAATGAGTTTGGAAATTGTGCTTTTGCCGCTACCGGAAGGCCCTACCAGGGCTGTTACGCTGCCAGTTGGAATAGAAAAAGATACATCCTTGATAACATCGTCCTGATTGTATCCGAAAGTGACGCTTTTCAGTTCAATGTCATACTTGGATACATCCTTATCCTCGCCCTCCATAGCGGGCGTGGTTAGCAGGGTACGCATACGGTTGGTAACAGTCCCCAAATGAAACAGAGAGGTTAACTGCGAAAGGATGGCAAGGATTGGGCCGTAAATCTGCGTGGAGAACATGAACAGCACCAGCAAAGGAAGCAGTTCAATTTGACCGCCAGTTATCAGTACCGTCCCGATAAAAATGGTGATACCAAGACCTGCTTGCAGAACCAGGCTGGCTCCCTGAACCAGAATACCAGAGGCCAGTTCCACCCTGATGGCGATTTTTCTCATGGCTTGGAGTGCTTTATCCAGCGTAGAGAAACGGGAACCACCAAGACCACAGGCTTTGATAATCTTTATACCTTCCAAGTATTCCTGAATCTGGCTGGACGCCTCCAATTTCACATCCACCTGTTTGTCAAACAGACGGAGTTGCAGTTTGCGTCCGCACCAGATGATAAGAAATGTGATCGGCATCGTGCAGAAAATCGCAAGGGCCATTCTCCAGTCAAAAAATGCCAGACAAATACAGATCAGGGTGACAGAGATAATATTTGCGATCAGCGGCGGAATGGTACTGCTGAGCATGGATTCCATGCTGCTGCAATCCGCCATCATGTTTGTGGTAATATCAGATAAATCTTTTGTGTTAAAGAAGCGCATGGGGAGCTTGCGAAGATGTTCTGCGATCCGAAGTCTGGTCGTGCTGGCCTCTTTATAAGAAGCAATGTAGGTTTTTCTATAATCATTTTTTGCAGCCAGGAATACCAGAATAGCCGCAACCACTCCCAGTCCCAGCAGCTTCCACAGTGCGTCCCATGAAATTGCCTCTCCGGTGAACGGTTTCAGCAGTTCCCAAAAGAGTAGGCAGGCCACCATTGAAGGAAGCAGCAGCACAATATTGGTTATTGTGCAGGCTGTAATTGCTTTTTTTAGGTCGGAGTAGCCTTTCTCCGACAGCATTAACTTTTCTTTCAGCTTACTCATAGATCACACCGCCTTTCCCGTACTGATTTTCCAGTTGATCGACTCCGTATAGCTGCTCCACATCTGCGCGTATTTTCCACCCTTCTTCAGCAACTCGTCATGGGTGCCAGATTCAATCAGGTGTCCTTTTTCCATGACAAGGATCTGGCCAGCGTTGCGAATCGTAGACAGACGATGGGCAATCATTACAACCGTTTTATTCTGGATTAGCTTTTCAAAGGCTTTTTGAATCAGGTACTCATTTTCCGGGTCGCTGAATGCGGTTGCTTCGTCCAGTACGATGATAGGGGCATCCTTTACGATAGCCCTTGCAATGGCAATCCGTTGGCGTTCACCACCTGAGAGATGAACGCCGGTGCTTCCAATCACAGTCTGATAACCGTTTGGAAGTTGCTCGATAAATTCGTGGCATCTTGCCGCCTTTGCCGCCGCAATCACCTGTTCCTCCGTAGCATCTGAATTTCCCATGCGGATGTTATCCAGGATGCTCTGTTTGAACAGGAACGTATCCTGAAATACGAAGCTGACCTTATCCATCAGCGCATCCAGAGGAATATCCCGAATGTCAACGCCGCCGATCTGAATACTTCCGTCCGTCACATCATAAAACCGGGAGATTAGGCTGGCGATGGTACTTTTACCGCCACCGGAGGGGCCGACAATGGCTGTCACCTTGCCCTGATCCGCAAAGAAAGAAACATGAGACAGGGCCTTGACCTGGGAATCGGCTTCGTAGGAAAAGCTGACATCCCGGAAAGCAATCCCATAGTTTTCGATTGCTTGCGCCGTACTCTTTTCGGGCAGGGCCGGGATACGCAGGATTTCATCCATACGCTCCACGCTGCCGTCAATCTGCGTAAAGGACTCAGAGATATACATGATTTTATTCAGGACACCGGAAATCGCATGGACAATAATCAGGTAGAAAATAAATGTCAGCGAATACTCCCTGAAATCCGTAGTGTGCATCCCGATCAGAATGCCCACCGGAATCAAAAGCAGATAAATATTGTTGATGATCGTTGTAAAAGCAGGCATACAGTTCTGCCAGCCCAATGCGTACTCCAACACAAAAGAGGTATAGTCTGTAATGGATTTGCCCAACCGCTTAAAGGAATCGGCGGTCTGATTAAATGCTTTGATCTCCGACATACCACGTACATATTCCACAGAGGCGCTGTTCATGTTCTCCTGGGCGGTCTGAAAACGGTGCATTTTTTCCTTTGCTTCTCCGTTGAAGCCCGCAAACTGCACGATAAAGGCCAGAACAATACCGACCAGACAAACCACGCCATACCGCCAGTCAATTCCAAGAAGAATGATAACCAGAACAAGCGGCGCGACCAAAGAGGCCACAAAGTCCGGGAGCTGGTGAGCGATGAATTTCTCAACACTTTCAATGTTTTCGTCCATGATTTTTCTCAGTTTGCCGCTGCCCAAGGTCAGATGATACCCAAGCGGAATGTGCATAATGTGGTCGGCAAAGGCCACCTTCAATTCATAAAGCGTTCCAAACGCTGCAATGTGGGAACACAGTAAGGCAAAAAAGTAAAATACGATGTTCCCCAAAATACCAGCCAGGGCAAGCCAGCCCCAGGTTGAGATTGCAGAAACATTCAAGAGCGACATATCCGGGTAAACAAACAGGATTTCCCGAACGATGTAATAAATTGATAAATAAGGTGCAAAAGAACAAATTGCTGCCAGTGCAGCCAGAAACCCTGATAGAAACAAAAGCCATTTATGACCCGAAGCTAATTCCAGGCAACGCGCCAGTCCAGTCTTCGCCTTCGGCTGTTTCTCATTTTGCCGTGTCATTCCTAACCCTCCTTTTGGTCATACCCAATTTTTTCTAAAAGAAGCTCTGCTCCTCTGATTTGAAAATCATCAGTAATATATCCGTTTTCAAGGCGCATTGCCCGCTCGCAACAGGCAAGCGCACACTCTGCGTCATGGGTAATGACGATAATGGTGCGCCCCATTTTCGCCAGTTTGCGGATCATCCGGCTGACATTCCGCATATTCGTGCCGTCCAGCCCACTTGTAGGTTCGTCAAGTATGATAATAGGTGCTTCGTGTATCAGAGCTACGCCAAGAGCCAGCCTCTGCTTTTGCCCTCCTGACAGCGTAGAGGGATGCTGTTTGATGAACGGCGTCAGTTCCAGGGCTTCCAGAATTTCTTCTGCCGCTTGCTTCCGCTCCGGGCTGGCCTCTGAGCCAGTAGTCAGTTCGTCCAGCAAATCCTCACCGAATAGCTGACTGTCTAAATCCTGGGGAATGTACCAGACCTTTCCCAAGCGGTCTTTGGGTCTGCAATGCTTTCCGAATAAAACGACTTCGCCGGATTTCTCTTTCAAAAGCCCTGCCAAGATTCGCCCTATGGTGCTTTTGCCCGTTCCGTTGGGGCCGATCAGGGCAATCACTTCTCCCTTACGGCATTGAAAGTCAATATCCTTAGCTACAATTGTTTCACCAAAAGAGTGGTTCAGTTTTTTCACTTCCAGAACAACCTCGCTGGTTGCCGCAGACGGGATTTCCGTCTGCTCAATCTGATGCAGGTCAGGAGTGCGAAGTCCCAATGCCTGGATTTCCTTATTAGTCAGAGCTTTCATTTGTTGTGCGGTAAATTCCCGCACAATTTTTCCTTTCTGCACACACAGGAAGCGGTCTGCCAGATCCATCAGATAATAAAGCCGATGTTCTGCTATGATAATGTTTTTTCCCTGCTGTTTCAAATCGCGGATAATGTCCGCAAAGCGATAAGTAGATGCAATATCCAGATTGGCGGATGGTTCATCCATGACATAGATTTCCGGGTCAATCGCCTCTGCCGATGCAATCGCAACCTTCTGGCGCATTCCATAGGACAAGCTGTGCAGGCTATGATCCAGAATGTCCTGAATCTTAATGTCCGCCGCCGCCCGGTGAACATGGTTCCGAATTTCCTCATGGGAATAACCGTAGTTCTCACAGCCAAAAGCAATCTCGCCTGCGACCTCATTGGCAAAAAACTGGCTCCTCGGGTCTTGAAATACATTTCCTGCGATTTTGCCGCGCTCCCAGGACGGAATTTCTTTCAGCGGTTTCCCGTCCACAAAAACCTCGCCGCTTAAGTCCCCCTCGTAAAAGTAGGGGATCAGTCCGTTAATTACTCTTGTTAAAGAGCTTTTTCCACTTCCTGATGGGCCGGTCATAACAATGACTTCTCCGGCAGCAATGTCTAACGATATATGTTCCAGTTGATTTCCGTTCCCGCCATAGGAAAAGGTCAGGTCACGGATCATTATTTCTTTTCCCATTCCATTCCTCCTATAAAAGACAGCAGCACACAGTAGCTCCCACGCTGACAACAATCAAAAAGCAATCCAGCGCAGCAATCCGGCTGACATAGTAACTTTCTTTCTTGTAGGGGCTTTCAATTCCCCTGACTATGGAAGAAGCGGCTAACTCGTCCGCGATCTTTAAGGAGCGAAATACCATCGGGACAATGGCATATTCCAATGTGTCCATTGGGTGTTTCAAAACATTGCCAACCGATTTTAAGAAACCACGAATTTTCATGGCCTCCCTGACTTCTACAAATTCATGTAGCACAGTCGGAGCAAAGCGGAGCATGACAATCAATACAAGCATGATACGGGTAGGAATCGGCATTTTTCGCAGGCAGGCTGTCAGTTTCCCGGACGGGATTTTAGCCAGAAGATAAGCTGGCATAGCGGGAAGCAACAGCTTGTAAATCATGCTGAGTAGTAGCGGAGAGGGGATGCTGATCTGATATTTTGTCTCGATCATCAGCCATACAATCGCCACTAAATAGACCGCAAAGCATCCCAGAGCCTGTTTATATAAGCCGAACCAGCAGAGGATTAAAAAGATCAAAAAGCTAAAACAACCATGCCCTAAAAAACTTGTTGTAAGAAAGGTCACGATGCAGGCGCACAGCGTAAGGAAAAGAACTGTGCGCCCATCGATCTGGTCAATGCGTTTTTGCTTTTTTTCTCCGGCCATCATCCTACAATACCTGCTTTTTGGAAATGCTTTCTGAGCAACCGCTGGCCGAACAATGTACCAAGAATTGCAAGAACCGCAGTAATGACAACACCCAGAAGCATCAGCTCCGGAGAAGTCACCATAGAGAGCTGCATATTCAAGGTATTTGCATCAAAACCGCTGCTTGCTGCCATTTCCTGATAGCTGTCCCAAGACCACCACAGCGGTACGGCACAGCCTACAAAATTTCCGATTGAGTTGACCATCCAGCCAATTCGGTTGCGAACTGCACTTCGGTATGTATTCTTGCCAACCATGCATAACTCGGCAATGAGGGCTACAATCAAGAAATAGGGAACCAAGAACATATAACCCATAACACCTTGGATTAGTCCATAAACCGTAGCCCAAGCAAACAACAATCCGTGTTTGTTAATGCGATTTGCCGCAACCAAATAAAATGTTGCTCCAATAAAGGCATCAATACCAGCAGAGCCGTATAAATATACTGCTGGGAAAGGCAATGTAACCGTACCAATCACCATTGCAATTGCGAAATTGATGACCATCATTGCGGCAATCGTCATAATATCGCGAACGCCAATTTTTTTCTTTACCGTTTGTTCCATTCCAGAACCCTCCTTAAATATAATAGCGTTGTGGTTAGCCAAAACTAACCACAACGCTATTATACAGTAGTTCGCATCCGCTAACTACTCCAAATGAAAAGACAGTCGGCCCAAACAGCCCAAAAGTTAATTTGATTTTTTTACTTTACGATAATCCTTTGGAAGCATTCCAAACACTTCTTGAAAAGCCCTCGCAAACTTACTAATATTTGAATAACCAAGTTCACCAGCTATTTGAGTGATTGATTGATCTGTTTCCTGCAAATAAACAGCCGCAAGATTCATTTTATACTTTTTGATATGAGCATAGGGCGTATCACCATAAATCTGCTTGAAAATAGCTTGAAATGTGACCTTGCTCATTGGTTCTTTTCGCAGGAGTTCTTCTATGGATATTTTTTTGTCGAGGTTTTCTATAAGCTCTTGACGGATGCGTTTGATGATTTCAATTTGCTCTTTAGCATAATATGTTGCCTCATATTGATCTTCTATCCGCAGTTGTTTGATATGATAAAAGAGTTCCAATAATTTGATGCGGAAGTAATCTTGCCCTTCAACACCTTTTGCAGCGTACAATTCATCGAAGATATGTAACAACCGCTGTGGTGTCCGACATAAAAACCACTTTTTTTCTAATTCCAATTCTCGTCCGAGATTTAGAACATCAATGTTGTAGTACGAAAAAATCTGTTGTGTTTCCACATCGACAGAATCCTTATCAATCACACAGCTTAGTCCTACACTATATCCAAAGGGAAAGGAATAGGCCGCAGGAATATTAGCAAGGGCATTGATGCAAAATTCTCCCTCTTTCATGTGGAAAACTTTATTATTTCTTAGCTCAAACTCAACGCGTCCTTTTTGGTAATGACGGATTTCGATGATATTCTTATTAGGAATAGGCTCATGGAATGTATCTGAGCAGTTAAAATCCATAAAAATTAAGTCAATACCAGGGAAAAGAGTGTAGTCATAGAGACGACCTGTTCCATTACATTTATATTCGATTTGAACATAATCATTATGTTCATCAGTTAGCGTAGCATATTCACCGTACCATTCTGTTCCATGTAACTCTTTCACTCATATCTTCCTCCTTTTTGGTTAGCGGTAACTAATTATATGTTAAATTGTTTTTTTGCTCTCGTCAACCTCTGACGACATATTCTTTATATTTCATTTAGGATAAAAGTTCAAGGAAAAGATATGGCGGAATTGCAAAACAAACAGAGGCCGCAAGTAGCAGCCTCCGCTTGCAAAATTATTGATAAATCAGCTCTGTCAGCACAATTTCCTCCGCCTGCGCTTTCAGCGTGTTCATCAGGCCCACCCAGCGCATGGGGTCACGGGCTTTCAGTTCCTCAATGACGCCCGCCGCCTCCATCATGCGGAATAGTGAGAACGGTGGTTGTTCCAAAATTATTCCGATTCAGGGATAATACCGGCAAGCAATGCCCCTGGATAGCCATTCGGCTTCCGGCGCTGCTTGTTGAAGGTATCCCCCAAGCCCCCCATGAACGCAGAATTTCATTCTGCGGCTGCGCGTCCGTGGGACGCTTTTGACAATGATCAGCTCACCGCTGGTCATGGTCTTTTTCTTTTTCAACATCGTGTTCCGTCTCCATATTTAAGAGCCGATCCACATTGGCCTTTGCCGCCAGCAGCTCCCGCATTTCCTCACGGGAGCGCCGGTACTCGGCATAGGCCTTTTTCTTTTCCTCCATGAGCCGAGCATACTCAGATTGCAGTTCCTTGACTTTGGGCAGCTTCTTGACCCCCATATCATCAAAGGCGTTTTTGGCCGCCTGATGGAGCAGGATTTCTTCCTCATGTTCCTCTCGGAATTTCTTTGAGTAACCGGCCTTCCGGTAGGCCACATAGGTCTCGCGGGTCTTGGCATAGTTGATGATATGGGTCCGCAGAACGGCGATCTCCGCCATGCGTTTCTCCGCTGCCTTGATTTTTGCGGATAGCTCATTATGGTGGGCAGTGGCCGCCGCAGCCTTTTCCTCCAGCACCGCATACTCCAGCAGGTTATGCTCCGTGAGATAGTTCATGGTTTGCGCCATCTGTTTCAGATTAAAGACCTTGGCCCACCGCACATACCCGGCACCTTTTCCGGCCTGGAGCTTTGCCTGGATGTCAACAAGCAGATTGACCTTCGGCGGATCTGCTTGCTTGACGGACTTCTGACGAGGGGTATGCTCCTTTTGACCGGCGAGAACGGCCAGAAGGTCCTCTAGGGTGTAGCCTTCGCCTAGGCTGTCCAGGCGGGACACTTTGCTCCAGCCGGGGAGCTTCAAACGGTAGGATTTCCCGCGCTTGGATACTTCACAGCCGGATTCCCGGAGCAACTTCAGCAGCTCGTCCAGGTCAGCAGGCTTTTGTGCCAGGGCGTTGTCAATGGCAGCACGGAGCAATTCCCGGTGGGAAGGCTTTGCCTGATCGCCCAGCCATTGGTTGTAACTTTTGCCGTGTGGCTTTGGGGCCTCGACAATGGACAATCCGCTCTCGATGCAAATGGTATCACTCAAGCGCCGGACGGCTTTCGTGCTGCCCCAAAAGTTACGGAACTTCCGGTCACAGTCCAGGTTGACCGAACTCCAAATGATATGATTGTGGACATGAGCCTTGTCGATGTGTGTGCAGACGATAAAGGCGTGTTTGCCCTTGGTGAACCGCTTGGCAAATTCCACGCCGAGACGGTTGGCTTCTTCCGGGGTGATCTCCCCAGGGCAGAAGGACTGGCGGACATGGTAGGCGATCACATCGTCCGCTCCACGGACCCGTCCGGTGGTGGCAATATACTGGCGCTTTGCTAGCATGAACTCGGCGTCGGCCACACGGCTGTCGCACTCATAGCCGGTGATGAGCCTGCCGTGGTCGGTCTTTTGCGGGTTGGCCACATAGTCGATAATCTCACTGATGGCACGGCTCTCGGTCCGGCCTTTGCCAATATGTAGCGGCATGATGCGTGTGGTTGCCATTGCTACGATACCTCCTTTGAAAAAGAATAGCGGCCTGCCGAAGCAGACCGCTGAATAAATTTAAATGAATTCTATAATAACTCTATTCACCTACATATTATGTGAGAGAATTGACCTTTGTGAAAATACTCCCTAATTGTAGTTCAACATCTGAAAGTTGTTCTTGTTCATCAGCTAAATATGCAACACATAGTTTTTTTGTCGCCCGAGTTACCGCCACATAAAAAAGATTTCTAGCTGCTCCGATTTCAGTTGAATCATATTTAGCATCTATTTTTTCTGGGAATGTTTTTAATAGCGAACTGAAATACTCTTTATCTCTGCCAAACTTTTTTGTTAAAAGAATAAGTACATTATCAAACTCCAATCCTTTAGTACTGTGGAATGTATGATATATAATGTCACTTTTTTTATCAGTTCTATTTATAAAATCATACCAGCACTCAAAGATATCCATTTTTATATTCAGAAAGTTATCAATGCTGGTACTGCTGTCTTGCAATTCCAAATCAGTTAATACTGCATCGTCCGCATTTACAAAAAGACATTCCAGCATGTATTGTTTCAAACTTACCAAGGAATCTATTTCCTCTGCAATAGTATATCTTATACATTCATCATATAAATCATCTCCCAATTGATAAAACTCAAACAGTTTTTCAAGATATGATGCTAATGTTTCACCGGAAAGAGAATGCAGTTTGTCTACTAGGGCACGAATATTTATGATATTAAATTTGCTTTTCGTATCAGGATGTACTCTACTTATTTGCAATAAATTGTTGATGGAAGTCTTATCATTTTGCACTTTTTTCTTAAAATCAAGCAATCGGAACAAAAGCTTCTGTACATCACCCAATTTAGTTTCATCTTGCGCTAAAAGGTGATCGCGGAGGAGTTCATAATTACGTCCCCTTTTGTAATATCTACAATTTTTAAAAAAATCATATATATCCTCAAATCCGCTTTTTTTAGCAACCAGTTCATTTGTCAACTCAAAGCAATGGAGAGGATTATCGATACTAATCTTCCATCGATCACATAACTTCTCAACAATTTCATCTCGTGCAGTTGCAGGGCAAACTTCACAAAGAACCTCACTTGTTGGAAATTTCTCGTATATTGATTGTTGTATCAACCCATCATTACGTATTAAATTTGCTACACCGATAATTTTAGGGGAACTGCGCCGATTAAACTCTTTTTGTATGGGCGTGAGCCCTTTATGTAATTGAAATATTTTTGCACCAACACCACGATCATAAATATTTTGCCGTATATCTCCATAATACCCCACTAAGAATGAATGACCAATTTTTAATGCGTGGTGGTGTATGGAAGAAATCGTTTTTACAACCATAGGATTAGTATCCTGAAACTCGTCCACAAATACAGCGGGATACTTATCACAAATAATTTGCTTTAATCGTTCGTTTCTGCTAATAAGCAAATATGAATATTCTAAAAGGGTATCATGACTAATCAACATTTTAGATAGTCTATCGGTGTTTAGGCGAGGATCGTATTTGACTTTGGGGCAAGTCTTTCGCTTCGTTTTGTCAAGCGCTTTGACTAAACTATTAATCGAATACAAACAACGAATAATCTTTGTAAAATTCCCAATGTTTTTCATCAAGCCTGGGAATTCTTCTGCAATTTCAGGAAATGCAGCTCTAACAGTCTGAGCTTTAGAATTGCAGACTTGAAAAAAAACATCACGTACATGCTCCGAATTTATTTTTTCCAACAGCTCATTCTTTTGTTGCTCCGAAAGATTCCGGTACGCTTGCGCCCATGACTGTTCTTGCAACTGTTCTTTCTTTTCTATAATAGCTTCTCGAAGCTTTGTGCGATGTAGCTTCATAAGCTGATCCTTGTATGGACCAATAATTTCCCACATTCGCTCATGAATGGTAGAAACTAGAACTAGAGGTGTGTTGCCAAGTCGCTCTTTAATTTCATCTGCAGCAGCATTGGTGTATGTTATACATAAAACTTTTTGCCCATGGATATAAAACTGCGGTCCTTTTTTATCCAACAACATTTTTAAGGATTGCACTAAAGCATAAGTCTTACCAGAGCCCGCACCTGCATTAAATATCCAACTCAATCCATCATCAATACATTGACCAATTTGATCTATTATCTGCTGCTCTTTTATCCTATTTGTATCGGAGATTTTCAGCTTTTTATAATCTATCATTTAAATTGCCTCCAATCTACGAACAACAAAATCAATTCCATCTATAATATATTGTGGCAGTTTGATTTCTTTTGCATCATTTGTACCAATGATAATATCATAGAGCAGCCTATTAGCAAAGTCGCTCTTATCCTGAGCCAATGATCTCTGAATGCGATAAGAATGTTCGGCTAGACCACCATCTTCCATACATTCTTGATAGACCTGAGGCTTTAATTCTTTTATTACTTGTTTGATAACCTCATTATTCGAATTAGTTAATATCAGTGCTTCTTCAAAGCTTGTGGCATAGTAACCTTGAATTTCTGCCTTCTGGCAGGTAACCATAAGATTTCCTTCTTGGAAATAGTTGCTTTTAACAATTTGACTAGCAATCTTTGTGCCATAATATTCAGCAAGTGCAGTATTAGTGGTTTCACGATTAGACAAAGCTGCTTCTGTCATTTGAATCCTATCTTTTCGCTCTTGTTTTTCCCGTTTAAAATCGATGTCAGTAATAATCAAAACAGGGATATGAAGTGCCGAAATAAGAGGACGATATACTTGCGCAAAAGCTCCGTTTACCAAATTGAGAGTTACATATTTCTGCTTTAGCAAATCGTGTTCAGACATGTATTGTTGCAACAATACATACTCAGAAATCCCCTCCACAAAGATGGCAGCATCTGCAAAAAATAGCTGAGATATTCCAAAAGTAATATGTTTTTTTATATATTGGAGTTGAGCAAGACGCTTTTTTTCATCTTCTTCGGCTTCATTTTCTTTTTTGGGTATGATGGTTTGATCATCCAAAATGATAGCACAGGTACAATTGTTGTTTTCGGTAACATAATTGATACTATTAAAACTATTCCCTTCGTGAATCTTGCTGTTAAGAATATGTGCTGAATGTGTGGTTATTATTATCTGGCTATTAACGTGCTTATTATGGCCCTCGAGTAAGGCACCTATCATTACATTGACATCTCGAATAAATAATTCCTGCATTTGTGGGTGCATGAATGTTTCAGGCTCTTCAATTGTGATTAGGTTAATCTGACTATTAAACGATGTTTCTGGAAACTTTTCCATATAACCGATAATATTTGCCACAATCATCATCAAGTTTGTATAACCTAAGCCAAATTGATTCTCTGGGATATTTTTATCCCCCTCAACATATTGGTACTTTAATACAGATTTAAGTAATTTCTGAAATGTTAGATCTGAGCTAAGCAAAATTTTACATTTCTCTGACGAGATTAATTTCGCCAAAGAATTGTTGACATACGAAGTGTGTTCTTTATCGAAATAACCTGTCAGCTTTTCATTAATCGTAACTATTTCCTTATCTAACTCGCTAAAGGGATTTTCATCTTTAATATGTTCATAGCGGTAATCTACAATTTTTGAGAATGCAGAAGATAGGCAATCTCCGTTTGTAACTGTATTTGCAGCAATAGCCTGGAGTTCGATAAGTTGTTTTAGATGAAAGCCCTCCCGTTTTTCATCATTGTTGTTGTAATATGTAAGAGCAAATTTGCAAGTGTCGATGAAGGATAAAAAATGGCTGAAAAGTTGATTTTTATAGTGCTTTTTACTCTCTACAAATTGTGATAATTTCTTTAAAAACAATTCTTCATCGGCAGGTGACCAAACAGCTTTAATAATCACCTCAGAATTCTTTACTTCACCTAGTGTTATAAATGGTGCAATATTGGTTAATAAATCAGGATCGTCATTATCTATTCCAATTGTTAGAACAAATTTCATCGTCGGGAATTTAATTTTCCCATTTTTTAACCTGCGCGGCGTATAGCTGATGAGCAAGGTTTGCAAATAATCAAAATTAAAATCCGTTGCCCGAAAGTCTGTCTGCTCTAAAAGCCTTCGCAAAACTTCAACAATAGTAGTTTTTCCACTATTGTTTTTTCCTACAATCAAGGTCGTTTTTGGCGCTATATTCAGATATTTTTCTGCCTTATAATCTTTTGAGGCAGCAAACTGGATGGTATTATTTGCATCCCCGAACTTTCGGAAATGTTCTATGGATAATTTTTTTAAATACATATTTCCTCCTAGTGAACCCACAATTCATTTTTATGTACTATGTAGCAAGTCATCACTAATTGACAGAAAGCCAATTATTATCTAAAACAAATACTATTTTCCACTTTATAGTATATTCTTTTTTGGGTTCATCTTCAACATGTAGTGTTGAAACCAGCAAACTAATTAAAGTTTTTGGAAAGAAAAAACGCTCCATCTGATGGGATCTTTTAATCCCTTATCAAATAGAGCGTTCATTCTATCCATAAATTGTATCTTGCAGAAAATACCGAAGATCCTGCACCTTGCCCAGCAGCCAAAAGGCCAACTTCGGCAGCCCAAAGGGGCTTATGAGAAACGCGATCACCAGCAGAATAAGGCCGTTCTGCGGGGAGTATGTCACCAGGACGGCCACGCCCAGCAGGGCGATCACCGTACTGAGAAGCCCCAGCACCAAGCCGGACACATAGACCAGCCCCACGCAAATCCAGATAGCCAGGGTGAGCAGCAGAATCACCGGCGCAATCACAATCTTCAAAATCAGCTTCAATACGATCATTTCATGGCCTCCTCTCGACGATCCAAATACTTCTGGCACAGACGGCGGACCTGTTCCTCGTCGTCCTCGTTTTCTTCCCGGCGTCCCTTTGTCAGCTGAATGGAAGCAAAGGATTCATACTCAACCAGAAGATGGTCAAACAGTTCCTCCGGGGTCCGGCACACATCACCCTCGCAATAGGGCGGGTCCGGGGGTGAGCCGTTGAAGGACACGCAGACATATCCGTACCGGCTCTTGTAGACTTCCAGCTCCATATCCTGCGCCAGATAGTCCTCGAAAATCTCTAAAACCTTTTCAAAGGTCAACATCGGTATCTCAACTCCTTTGTGAGATGTGAGAACACTTTGCTATCTGCCTTTATTATCCGGCAAGCCCTGTCAAAAGGCAAGGATACAGGCAAAAAGAAAAAGCGGAGGGAGGCGCGGCGAAAAGAACGCCGTTCCTCCCTCCGCAGATGGGGTATATGCCCCTGTCACAAAAGATTGGAGAGCTGGGTCAGGATTTCCTTCACGCCCTCCCATAACTGTTCCTGCCGCTGGGCTATATCCTCCAGGTCAGCGTCGTAGACACGCCCGGTCTCATGCACCCGGCGGGTGAGCTGGTTCAGATTGTTGCTGCTCCGGCGCAGCAGGGATACCAGCTCCTTCAGCTCCGGCAAGTCCAGCTGCACTACATAACCGTCCAGGGCCATCTTCCGCAGATAGGCTTCCCGATTATTGGTCCCAAGTTGGGACATTTTTTTCTCGATCAGCGCCAGCTCCTCCGGGGAGACCCGGAAATTCACCTGGACCTCCCGCTTGCGCTTCGGGGCGCTCACCGCTCCGGTTCCCGTTTCTTATGGGCCGGAGCTTTCGGGACTGCCTGTTTCGGTTCCTGCTTCAAATGCTCCCGGACGGAGGGCCGGGGCTGGCGCAGCTCTTTCGTCCGGTCCTCGCTGGCCAGGATGGTGGCATAGGTCCCAGGAAGCCCCTTCATGCCGGTAAAGGCCAGACTTCGGAACGGCAAAAGGTTCATCAGCCGGTCATGGTCTTTGCTCCCAGCACGATTCAGAAACTCCGGGGAAATGCGGACCATGTAGTGGGTCCCGTGGGGGCTGTTCGGCACATCCGATGCGCGCAGCCCCCGCAAAATCCGTTCCGCCTCTGCCTGGATGTCCTCTGCCGTCAAGGGCTGGCGGCGCAGATGTTCCTCGCGCACCAGATCAATAAACCCATTCAAGACAGCGGGGTGACTGTTCAGGGCATAGCCACAGCGGACGGTATCGGAGTTATAGTTGGGAATGGTCTTTGCCCATTCCTTGTTGCGGGGCGAATAGCGCCCATCCCAGTCCTGGAGCTGGACGGTGTTAGCAAGAACCAGCATGACCCGGTCCATGCCGTAGGTTTCGATCACGCCCTTGGCGGCATCGTGACTGAGATACATCCCGTCGAAGTGTTCCCGCACCGCCGCTTCAATGGCTTCCTTGCATTGGAGATTTGCCCGGTTGGAGGCACGGTACTGCTCCAGCTCCCCATGCTCTTTCGCATAGGAAGCAGAGCGAGGATAGATGGCAGCTTTCCGCAGCTCCTCCTGCGCCTTGCAAGCGTCACCGGCCCGGTTCTCAATGCTGTCCCGGATCACATCCATGTAGCCGGTCTCCAGCTTCTCAAAATGGCGGTACACATCGGCCAGCGGCGTGGGCGAATCCAGCAGGGCCTGAGCCTGGGCGTCGGTCAGCTCCAGTTCCTCCATCGCCATCACGATGTCCTCCCGGACGGTGTATTCGTAGGCGTGGTTCAGGACCTCTGCCGGGGGCTGGCTTTTCAGCCAGTCCCGGTATTTGTCTTGCTCGGCGGCCATCTTCTCATAGAGAGCCGTATTCAGATCGTTGGTATTCATGTTATCGCACCTCCTCATGCTGTTTCGGTTTCTTTTCGGGGCTTCGGGGCGGCACCTGGCGCTTCAAGCTGTCCAGCACCGAGGGCCGTGCGCTTTTGGCGATCACGGACTCCAGCTGGGAGCGGCCCCTGCCATCCAGGTTCAGAAGCGTGTCCAGCTCCACCAGACGGGCGGACTTTACCCGTAGATCATCCTCATAAGGGAAAGGCTTGCCCACTTCCTCCTTGGCGGCGGCCTGCTGCTGATACAGATTGTCCAGCTGGGCCTTGGTCGCCTCCAGGCGCTGGGACATCTGCGCGAGTGCATTGTCGATACGGGTCAGGTTGCCGCGTGGGTCCGTGCCGAGGCTTGCCCGGTGGGTCATCTGGCCTTTCAGCAGGAGCGTATATTCCTGTTTCCATGCCGAAAACTCCACGGACATGGCAAAGCCACGGTAACTGCCGATCTGCACAGGCTCGGAGCCTTTGACCTCCTTGCAGGCATCCAGCAGGGCTGCGCCAGCGTTCTCCTTGTCCGTCAGGGTATCGCCTCGGATTTCCATACCGGCAAAGCCATCCTCCGGGTGTGGATGGGCAGCCAGGGTCTCCAGGTCCGCTTCAAAGCCCTGGATAAAGCCTTTGTGCTTTTCGATTTCCTCCGGGAAGTATTTCAGCAGCTGATCCTCCAGACGGTACTGCTTACTCTGGTGGTCGGCTTTCATCAGCTTCAGCTTGGAGACCTCCACATCCAGGTCCATGCGCTCCTTGATACGGGGGTCTCCGGCACACAGGGCCTTGATCTCGGCAAAGGACAGCGCCGTTTCGTCCACATCGTCGCAGGAGCGCACCGGGCTTTTGCTGGTCATAATTTGCGAAATGAACTTCTGTTTGTTCTCCACCGTCTGCCAAAGATAAGCGTCAAAAGTACCCTCAGTCACATAGCGATACACATGGACCAAAGGGTTTTGGTTGCCCTGGCGCTCGATACGGCCCTTGCGCTGGGCGAGGTCTCCCGGCCGCCACGGGCAGTCCAGGTCATGGAGCGCCACAAGGCGGTCCTGCACATTGGTGCCAGCGCCCATCTTGGCGGTGCTGCCCAGCAGGACACGCACCTGGCCGGTGCGGATCTTGGCGAACAGCTCTTTTTTCCGCACTTCGGTGTTGGCCTCATGGATAAAGGCAATCTGATCGGCGGGCATTCCCTGGGCGATGAGCTTCTGCCGGATGTCCTCGTAGATGGTAAAGACCGGCTCCGGTTCGTTCAGCGGCACAGCCTGCTCCAGCGCATGAAGCGTGGGATTGTCCAGCGCCTTGGCCGCCTTTTTTGAGGGGGTGGCCTGGGGCGTGGAAATGACGCAGAATACCAGCTGGGTCAGCTTGTCAGCCTCGCCGTCCCGCCAGATCTGCATGATGTTTGCGACACATTGGTTGACCTTGGTGCCGGGTTTGTCCGGCAGCGCCTGATTGATAATGCGCTGGTCCAGGCCCAGCTTGCGGCCATCGCTGGTGATCTTGAGCATATTGTCCTGGGAGGGGTCCACCGTGCCGCTGTGTACCAGGGAGGCACGCTCGGATAGCGCCTTCACCATTTCCTGCTGCTGCTCGGTGGGCTGGGCCACGATGTTGTGGTATTCCACCTCCGGCGTGGGAAGGTGGAGCTGGTCAGCGGTCTTGATGTCAGCAACTTCGCGGAACAGGTTCATCAGCTCCGGGAGATTGAAAAACTTGGAGAATCGGGTACGCGCCCGGTAGCCAGTGCCTTCCGGTGCCAGCTCCAGCGCCGTTGTCATTTCGCCAAAGCGAGATGCCCAGCAGTCGAAATGGGTCATGTTCAGCTCTTGTAGCCGTTCATACTGAAGATACCGCTGCATGGTGTAAAGCTCGGTCATGGAGTTGCTGACCGGAGTGCCGGTGGCAAAAATCACGCCACGGTTTCCGGTGATCTCGTCCATATAGCGGCACTTGGCGAACATATCGCTGGACTTTTGGGCGTCGCTGGTGGAGAGACCCGCCACATTCCGCATTTTGGTGTATAAAAACAGGTTCTTATAGTTGTGTGCCTCGTCCACAAACAGCCGATCCACGCCCAGCTGCTCGAAAGTCACCACATCGTCCTTGCGGCCCTCGGCTTGGAGCTTTTCCAGTCTGGCCTCCAGGGATTTCTTTGTGCGTTCCAGCTGCTTGACCGTGAAACGCTCACCGCCACTGTACTTTACCTCAGCAATGCCCTCGGTGATCTCGTCGATCTGTTCCTGAAGAAGTCGCTCCTGGCGCTCCCGGCTGATGGGAATACGCTCAAACTGCGAGTGGCCGATGATAACGGCGTCATAGTCTCCGGTGGCGATCCGGGCGCAAAACTTTTTCCGGTTGTGAGTCTCGAAGTCTTTCTTGGTCGTGACCAGGATTTTTGCGGAGGGATAGAGCCGCAGAAACTCCGACGCCCACTGTTCGGTCAGATGGTTCGGCACCACAAAGAGGGATTTCTGGCACAAACCCAGGCGCTTGGATTCCATCGCGGCAGCCACCATCTCAAAGGTCTTGCCCGCGCCTACCTCGTGTGCCAACAGCGTATTGCCGCCATACAGCACATGGGCAATGGCACCCAGCTGGTGATCCCGCAGGGTGATGGCCGGATTCATGCCGCCAAAGGTAATGTGGGACCCGTCATATTCGCGGGGCCGGGTAGAGTTCATTTCCTCGTTGTACTGGCGCACCAGCGTCTGACGGCGCTCCGGGTCTTTCCAAATCCAGTCTTTGAAAGCATCCCGGATGGCCTGCTGCTTTTGAGCTGCCAGGGTGGTCTCTTTGGCATTCAGCACCCGGCGCTCTTTGCCGTTCGCGTCCTCCACGGTGTCATAGATACGGACATCCCGCAGGTTTAAGGAATCCTCCAAAATCTTGTAGGCATTGGCGCGGCTGGTTCCGTAGGTGGTGTAGGCCGCCACATCGTTTTCGGAGACAGAGCTTTTGCCCGTGACCTGCCATTCGGCGGTGTAAGAGGCGTAATTGACCTGGATGGCGCGCTGGAGGTAGTACGGGGTGTTGAAGGTCTCATACATAAACTGCTGGATGTACTCCTTGTCGATCCAGGTAGCGCCCAGGCGCACCTCGATCTCCGAAGCATCCAGGTCTTTGGGCTGGGCCTTTTCCAGCGCCTCCACATTCGGGCGGAAAATCTCGCTGACCTCCAGCGCCCGCTGTGCCTGACGCAGCTTGCGCCGTACATTACCGGAAAGATATTCGTCGGCGGTCACATAGATAGGCCGTTCTCCCTCTGGCACCGGCCCAGGCAGACGGAAGATCACGCCTTGCAGCTCGGCGGCCAGCTCGTCGCTGGTCTTGCCGGTGAGCTGTTCCATGTACTCCATGTCCACACGGGCCTTTTCCGCGATGGATACAGCCAGGGCTTCGCTGGCGGTGTCCACGGAAGTCACCGCCTCATGGGGCTTGATGGTCCGCTTGGTGAACATATCCGCCTTGCGCTCCAGCCTGCCGTCCTCGTCCACGATCTCCAGCGCGCAGAGCAGATAATAGCTGGAATCGTCGGCAAAGGCCAGCCGGTTCGCCCGGTCATTGATAAGGCCGTACTTGGCGGAAAAATCGTCATAGAGCCGGTTCAGCTCCACCTGTTTCTCCCGAATGTCGCTGTCCGGCGTGGCTGCGTCCATTTGCAGGTCGATCAGTTCTTGGACACAATCCCGCAGCCTCACCATGCCTTTGACACGGGCCTCGGCGGTGGCGTTGAGATCGGGGCGCACCATGCGGCTGTTCTCCCGGAAATACACAGCGCCATCCACCACGGTGTAGGAGTAGTTCTTCACATTGGGGTCGGCGGGGATGGAGGTGTCGATGGCTTCGCCCTCGCCCAGCTCCGGCAGCTCGGCCTCCTGATAGGTGCCGTGAATGTACTTCACGGCATCGTGCAACTGATCGGCCAGCTCCAGACCCTCGATGGGGTTCACGGTGTAATCCATGCCGTGGGCGGTGCTTTCCGGTTCCTGTCGGCCCAGCACCATTTCCGGGTGGTCCAGGAAATAGCGGTTGATGGCAAAGCCGTCCTCGGTCTGTCCGGTCTGCGTCCACTCCGGCACGATGTCCAGCGGACGGTCCCGTTTTTGCAGGAAGATGATGTCCGATACAACCTCAGTCCCGGCGTTGACCTTAAACGCATTGTTGGGCAGACGAATGGCCCCCAGCAGCTCGGCACGCTGGGCCAGATACCGGCGCACGGTGGAATCCTTGGCGTCCATCGTGTAGCGGCTGGTGACAAAGGCCACCACGCCACCGGGACGCACCTGGTCCAGCGCCTTGGCGAAAAAGTAGTTGTGGATGCTGAAATTCAGCTTGTCGTAGGCTTTATCTCGGACCTGATATTGGCCAAACGGAACATTGCCCACCGCCAGATCGTAGAAGTCCCGCCTGTCGGTGGTCTCAAATCCAGCCACGGTGATGTCAGCCTTGGGATAGAGCTGCTTTGCAATCCGTCCACTGATGGAATCCAGCTCCACGCCGTACAGCCTGCTTCCGGCCATGCTCTCCGGCAACATACCGAAGAAATTACCCACACCGCAGGACGGCTCCAGGATGTTGCCGGTCTCAAATCCCATACGGCCCACAGCTTCATAGATGGCCCGGATCACCGTAGGGCTGGTGTAGTGGGCGTTGAGAGTGGAACCCCTGGCGGCAGCGTATTCCTCCGGGATCAGCAGCTCCTTCAGCTGGGCATATTCCTTGCTCCAGCTTTCCTTGTCGGGGTCAAAGGCGTCGGCAAGGCCGCCCCAGCCCACATACCGGGAGAGGACTTGCTGCTGCTCCGGCGTTGCCTGCCCGGTGGTTTCCTCCAGGTATTTCAGCAGCTTGATTGCCTCGATATTGGCCTGGAACTTGGCTTTGGGGCCGCCTTCGCCCAGGTGATCGTCGGTGATACGGAAATTCTCGGCGGTGCGGCGCAGGTTGGCCTTGTATTCCTCATAAGAGGCTTCCTCGGCAGCTTTGACATTGGGGAAGGTCTGCCACTCGCCATTGACCTGGACGAAAACGGGGTGTTCGTCCAGCACTTCATCCAGGGTTTTCTCCGGCTCGGCGGCAGGCGCTGGCGGTTCCGGCTCATTGGTCCGCAAGGTTTGAACGACCACATCATAGGGCAGATGGTTTTTGTCACCCGGATAGACGGCCACAGTCTCGGCGTGGTAAGCCGGGGGTTCAGTAGCCAGTTCGGGGCGTTCCTGTCCAAAACCGTCCAGCTGACGGGCATACAGCCCACGCAGCAAAGGCGCAACCTCGTCCCAGCGGAAGAACAGCATGGCCAGACGCTTTTCCTCTGCGTCCAGCACTTCCAACTCAATACCTTCAGGCATCGTGCGGTAGTCAGCAGTATCGCCGGTCTCCAGCTCCATCGTTTCCACGATATTGGGATAGGCCCGGCTCAGCCACAGGGCAACCTCCTGGTTGCTCTTGCCGTTGTGCAGCAGCTCAGAAAGCTCCGCCTTATCCGCCTCACCGATCAGCCCATGTGCCAGCACATCCCGCAGGTCCTGGTCTACCGTATCCAGGTTTGCAGGCAGGAACTCGGTATAGAAGTCGTTGCGGTTATCTTCCCGCAGAAGCTGCTCAAACCGTTCCCGGCTCTCGGCTCGGTAGATGGGGTAGCTCATGCCGGTGGGCAGCAGCTGCACCGTGTCATCCCGCAGCTCCGTGATCTGGTGGGCGCGGTCATCCAGATAGACAATATCCCCCACATGGTAGGGTGGGACCGCCGGATCGTAGGAATTCCGCTCCCGGACCGTGCCACGGGCCGCAGCATATTCTTCGTCTGACACGGGAACACGCGAATTACCGGGAGAGGTCTGATCCGACTGTTCTGCTTGAGCGGTCTCTCTGGATATGGCCTCCACATCCCGCATGACCTGCTGAACAAAGGGATCGTTGTCCAGCTTTTCCGGGTCCTCCACATGGCCGTCCACGATACCGCGCTGGGCCAGGGTCTCCCGGATGGCGATTGGGTCCACATCGTCCAGATTGTCCTGCTCGACCTGGGTATAGAAACGGTTTTCCTTGATGAGCTGGGCGATCCTGCGCTGCACCTTGGGCCAGGGCAGCGCCGTTCCTTCGGGGCTTTCCGGGCGGACCGCAAACGGAGTTTTGCCGTCGCCGCCGTCAAACTCATGGGCCAGCCACGCAGCGGTGTCTTTCTCCCGTGCATGGTCCTTCATATAGCGGACAACGGCGTGTTTGCTCTCGATCTTGCCGTTCCACTCCTGGATAGCCCGGTCGATGTCATTGTCCGAAAGCGGGTGCAGCAGCTCATGGAGCTTGGGATAGGTCTCGTCGATGACTTCCCGATGAAGGCGCTGCCGAAACTCCGGGGTATCGGAATAAAGACGAAGCAGCCCCATATTGTCGGACCCCAGGACGGCACGACGAATAGCGGCGTTGCCCTCAATCACGGCGTTCTCGTAATCGCTGTGTCCGCAGGCGTTCCGGTATCTGGTGTCCTGGATAACAGCCTCCAGCACGATGGGCTTGTATTGCTCATGCAGCTCCCGGATAGAGGCAGCTTGGATGGCTTCTTCATCCCGGAATGCCCAGAACCCATCGGCACCATACTCCGCTTCGTGGTCGTTGATGTCCTGTTCGGCCTCGTGGTCGGTGGAGAGGATGGAATACTCCCGGCGCTGGGCGCTGCCCTCCAGGGTGGCGGAGACCGTCACATCATGCTTGGCCCGGAGCTGTACCAGGTACTGCTCCAGCCGATTTGCCGGAAACCCACACATCTCTACACGACCACCGCCAGGGATAGCACGGGAGACCAGTTGCAGTCCCAGCTCCGGCACGGCTTCTTTGGCATCCTCGCCGTACAGCTCGAAGAAATCACCCATCTGATACAGGACCATATCATCCGGGTGGCGCTCCTTGACGCCGTTGTATTCCCACACAGCCAGGTCCGGTTTGGCCTGCTCCTGGGCAAAAGAAAAAGCAGAGGATGTTTTCACATTCTCTGCTTCATCTATGATTCTGATTTGTTCTGCTTCGGAGAGGAAGAAACTCAGCTGTGAATAAGCTCCTCCATCAGAATCTCCTCGGCCTGGGCCTTGCAGGTGTTCATCAGGCCCACCCAGCGCATCGGATCGCGGGCTTTCAGCTCCTCCGTCACGCCCGCCGACTCCGCCAGCTGGGGCATCATCTGCTCCAGACGGCTGTTCGCCGTTTCGTCGATCTCCAGCAGGTGCGGATACAGCTTCTCGGTCAGCAGCAGCTGATTGTAAATCAGGGGTCGGTGTTCCTTCAGATACGCTTTTCGCAGCCGCCCGTACTTGCCCAGGGGCTTCGTCGGTTGCTCGGTCAACTTCAGGTCGGGAATCTGATAATCTCCGTTCATCGTGTAAGTCAGGTTGTTCTCCATGTGTAACGCTCCTTTCCGCGAGTTGTTCGCGCTCATAGTTCTGGATGGTGACGCCGATCTGCCGCAGCACCTGCTGGTTCATCTGGCTGACCGCCGCTCCCAACGCCCCAACCGTGGCCGGGGTATTGAAATCGAAAATCGGCATGAAGTCCTCATGCTGGAAATATTGTTCCGTATCCAGCCCACAGCGGGACATCAGGGCGTAGGCAATGCTGACGGTGGCGGCGGACTTAAATTGGACTTCGATGTTGAGATCATCGTACTCCTCCAGGAACGAACCGTCAACGATATAGCGGAAGTCCTGCTGATGTTCGTCCCAATACTCACTCGCCAGCTTTCCGGCCACATCAGTGAGCTGCTGGGCGAGATCATCACCGGCAACGCCGTAGTTGCGCTCCAGCATGGCCGACACAGGCCCGATGTGCTGTTCCTCCAGCTGCCACAGCCAGGGAGTACGGGAGTGTTCGCGGGTGCCGGTGTCGGAAATATCAAACACATAGCGCAGACGGGGTTTGTCACTGGAATCATCTACCAGCGCAATACCCTTGGTGCCACGACGCACATACCGGCCCATTTTCTCATTCCATAGGTCGTACTCGGCGCAGGCGGTAGCATCCGGGCGCTGGGCATAAATCATCATCTGCTCATGGAACGGATATTTGTAGAGGCGGGCGGCAGTAGTGAGAAAGGCCGTCCATTCCTTCCAGCTGCCCACAAGCCGGGTCGATACCTGTTCGGCCATCTGTCGGTAAAATTCAGCTTTGGATGGCATGGTTGTTGTCCTCCTTTCGGTTTTGGGTAAAAGAAAAGCAGGAAGTCCGTTTCGGGATTTCCTGCTCAGTGGTATTGCCGTGAGAGTAACAGTTATTTAATTGTTAATGATTTCTACAAACTTGGATTTGTTAGTCTAGGACAGCTCTTCCATATTAATATCGTCAATCAATATTTTTAGCATTTTCACTAAAACATCTTGTATATCATCGTGTGCCCTTCCATCGCTATCTACAATTTTATTTCTGCCATGCAAATAGGGCAAATTCAACAAGTATTTTGTATCATCAGATATATTACTGATGCTTATTAAAAATTCAAAAACAGTTTCGGCAAAAACAATTAACTTAGAAATTTGTAAGCCCCAATAACGAACATAATATATTAGTCCTTTTTCATTTGAAAAAAATATATCTGGTTCGCTTTCTTCTTTATCTAACGCATCTGTCGTCATAACTTTAAATAACAGATTTTCTTTATCACCAAAAACGAGACAAGTAGCACCATCATGAATTATAAAATCTCTTTCTATCCTTATATTTTGAAACCATTCCATATTCAAAACGCTGCTTGTCTTTCCAATGCTTTCAGCAATATACCTTAACAAAAACTTATACTTAGTATGGGTCTTCCTTAACGCATCGTATTCTTTCTTTTGAATATCATTCAATCTAGGTGGAATACAGATTTCTAATATCTGCTCAATATATTCTAGTATCACGCGATATTTTGCGAACAAATATTCAATAAAACATCCCAATTCATTTGTTGCCTGGTTATTCATAAGGGAAGTATATGACGGGACATATTCATTCGATTGATATGCCGAATATGTTCTATCAATACAGTTCATTATGACCAAAATCTTTGCAAAATCCTGCCGGATTGCCTTTAGTTTATAGTCTATTTTAGCGTAATCCTTATCAGGAACTCCCTTAAAAAAGGAATTTTGTAAACACATCGTGCTTTTTTGAAAGGCATAATCATTTTCTAAGATTGAAAATGCTTGTTTAATGATCTCAATATTTTCACACATTTTCATAAATATATCTCCACAAATTCCAATTTGTTTTTATTATACTACACTTCCTTACTTTGAGGAATAAATGAATTGTAAATTTATGAAAAGCTGTTACTCATCAAAATCCGGGAACAGCTCCAGCTCGGCAAACTCGGCGTCGCTCATAGCCTGGAGCTTGCCCAGGGCGCTGTCCGTCAGTTCCCGCAGCTCGGTTTCCTCCGGCGAAAGCTCACCGCGCATCTTCGTCAGAGCGTCGATCAGCCCGGTGCGGCTGCCGGTGTTGTAGATACAAAGCAGGTTCGTTTCCTCAAAAGTGAAGTTTCCCATATCAAATCTCCCTTTCCGCGCTCTTTTTGGGCGCTGTCTTTTTGTGTTCCGTCCTAGGCTGGCTTTTCAACTGCTCCATGACGGACTTTTTCTTTTCCCGGTGGGCGGCGGCAGCCAAATCCATGAGGGAAATCGGCTGGCCACTGCGGGCCTGCTGTTCCAGCTGGGCTACCGTCGGCTCCTTGGGGCCGTTGTTGATGATGCCGTCGATCATGCCGTAGTCATCCTCCACGGCCATTTCCGTATTTTTCAGCGGATTGTCCGGCAGAAATCCAGAAACCTCGGTGAAACCAACTCTATCGCAGTAATGACAGGATACCTTGCTGTCCTGCTTGATGGCAACGATGTCGCTGACGCTCATGGACGGATGGCCGTAATCGGCGGGATGCTCATTGTTGAAGCGGTAAAAGAGCTGTTCGGTGGTATTGCCTTTCAGATCAGAGGACAGCAGCGGAGCGGTGTAGACCAGCTCATAGTTGTCCCGCTGCACCGTCCGCCCGATGGACTGGAGCCATTCCAGGCCCTCATAGCGGATGTCCCGCAGCTCGTCGGTGTGCTTCACCTGATAAATGGCGAAGCAGTCCCCCTTGTGGGAGAGAAACGCCTGCTCCCGTTCCTCCTGGTGGTCCATACGGTCCTTGACCAGCTTATCAAACTCCGGGCTTTCCTGCCATTCCTCGCGGGGCAGGGCGAAGATTCCGTCATGGGCGTCCAGGTCGGCGGTGTCAAAGGCCATCACCGGATTCTCGCCCTCCTGGATGATGTAAACGGTCAAATCGCGCTCCATCAGCTCATAGGCTCGTTCTTTGGAGAGAGGCAGAAGATCACTGTCCAGACAGCCACATTTCTCCAGATCGTCCTGGGTCAGCACCGGGTCCGGCATAGGATACTCGTCCAACGCCTGCTCCTGGGCATCCGGCAGCTGGGCGGCTGCGGCTTCTGCGGACTGCTGGCTGACCTGTTCCTGCATCTGCTGGTACGCCGCCTCCTGCAAAGTCTCGATCATGGACAGCGGCGCATACTTGATGGACTTGCTGCCCATCCCCAGGTCCTCGCAGATGTGGCTGACTGCTGCGGAACGGCCTATGTCCGGCCCATCCAGCTGGCCGCCGTCCAGCTGTTTCATGGTTGCCAGATCGTAGAGTGTGTAGTCCCAACCGGTGTCGCAGGGCTGAACATGAAGATAGGTGGTATCGTCCAGCACCAACAGAGCCTCCCGGTACTCGGCGCTGGGCTGAGATACTTCTTCCGCAGGGGCTTTTTCCTCCGCAGCCTGCTGGGGTGCCTGCTCCGGCTCCGGGGTGGCAGTCAGGTCAATGCCGCGCTCCTTGCAGATTTCCTTGTAGTGGCGCTCGATGTCGTTAATCAGCTCACGGGAAGTCTTGTTGATGGTCTCCAGGCTGGCCCGCAGCTCCTTCAGCTCCTTGTCCTTGGACCAGGAAGCGATGTAGCCGAAGCTGTTCTCGCCGGTCTGGATACCGAAATACTGACAGACCGCATAGGAAATGCTCTCGGCCTCTACTTCCTCGGTGTTGCGGTTCTTGGCGCCCTGTTTCACCGCCGTCAGATCTTCCTCCACCTCCAGCCGCCACTCAAACTGATTCTCGTCCACATAGCGCCAGCCTTCCTCGGCAACGGCCTGTTCTGCCTCCGCTTCGGTGGCAAAGTCCAGGCGGAAGTCATGCTTGGTGCCGCCCTCACTCACCATTACGATTTTCCAAGACTGCTCCACCTCATATTTCTTCGGGTCGTGGAGCTTGCTGTGAGCAACCTCATGGACGGCAGCGGAAACGGTCTGCACCTCGCTCATACCGTCCCGGATGGCGATCCGCTGCTGTTCAGAGGAAAAGTAGCCGTCCATGTTCTCGGCCATCGGCTCAAACTCAATAGGAACCGGGGCGGAGCGCCGCACCGCCTCCAGGAATGCCTCATAGTGCGGCACCGTACCGGACAGGCTGGAGGCCAGTTCCGGCAGGGGCTTGCCGTCCGTCTGGCTCACATCGAACACCTTGACCGGGCGGAACATGGGGATTTCAATTTCCTTCTCTTCCATGACCGCCTTGCCATCCGCGTCCAGGATGGGTGCATGGGTGTCCGGGTCGCGCTTCATTTCCTCGATTTTCTTTTTGTAGGGGGTGGGTGCGATAATGGTAATGCCATGCTCTCCCTTTTTCACATGGCGCTCAAACTGGTTTTTCCACTTGTTGAACCCGGCCACCAGGGTGGCGTCCGGGCGCTGCATATAGATGAGCATGGTGTTGTTGACGGAGTAGCGGTGGAACTTGGACATGACGGACAGGTAGCGCATATACTTCTCGCTCTCAAACAGCTCCTTGATGCCCTGTTCAATGCCCGCTGTGATCTCCTGCAACCGCTCCCGATTGGTGGGCTTATCAGCCATGAATTTCACTCTCCTTTCCAAATTGTCAATTTCGGATTCATGCTCGGCCAGCCACAGTTTTTGTTCTTCCGGGCCGTCCTCCAGGAAAAAATCCAGCAGATAGCCCGTATAGTCCTTTTTCTGGATTGCCTCCATAAAACAGGGATGTGGCGTTTCCTCCGGCGTTTTGGGTGTGTAGTCGGTTTCCCATTTTCTGAGCAGATGATAGTAGTCAGCCAGGACACGAAAGGCATGGTCCCGGTCCTCCTTGAATTTCTGCGCCTCGGTTTTCTGCCGGACATAGCGCCTCCGGGGAGGGGGCTGACTGTCATGAGCCAGGCCAAAATCCCGGGCCAGTTTTTCGGCGGCCTCCTTGGGAGACAGATTATAGAGCCGTGCGGTGAAGTCGATCACATCGCCGGTAGCCCCGCAGCCGAAGCAGTAGAAGTATTCCTCGTTCAGCTTCATGCTGGGATTTTTGTCATCGTGGAACGGGCAGCAGGCCATGCCGCTCCGGTTGACCTCGATCCCGTACATCTGTGCCGCCTCCCGGACGGTGACAGACTGCTTGACAGCCTCAAAGACACTCTCAGCCATGCTTACTCGCTGCCCTTCTTGGGTGTGGGCGGCCTGTACCCGGCAGCCTTGGCCCGTTCACTGGCTGCCTTACGGCGCTCGGCGCTGTACGGTTCCCGGACGGACACGCAGCGTTTGGGAACGAGAAAGGTTTGGCGGTCCTTTTTCATAATCTGGTCCGGGTATTTCTCCGCCAGCCGCCGCAGTTTCTCCAGCAGTCGGGAATCATGGGTATAGACTTCGGCGGTAGCCTCGGCCTGGTTGTAGAGGATAATGGTTTCCTGTTCATAAAGGGAGAGCTTCATCGTTTGCCGCCTTTCTGCTGGTCAAACTCCAGCTTGAAGTTGGCGTACTGCCCATCGTCCTCCAGCACCACGGTGGCGTCGTAGGTCTTGCCAGTCTTTTCGGAATAGCAGCCGGTGATCCTTGCACGGCCATCTTTGAGCAGCGCCGTCACCACAGCTTTGGTGGGCTGTTTTTTCTTGGCGGCCCACCACTTGTTGTTTTTCCAAATGGCGAATTTGCAGCCCTCGTTCTGGCAGAAGAAACCCTTTTGCAGCTCCACCACATCGCTGCCGCAGCGGGGACATTTGCCCACCACTTCGCGGGGCGGCGTAAACAGGTACTCGGTCCCCTTGATGACCTGATAAGTTCCCACCAGCTCTTTGAGCATGGTGGAAATCCCATCCATGAAGTCCTCCGGGGTAAGCTCGCCTCGCTCGATCTCGCCCAGCCGGTACTCCCATTCAGCGGTCAGCAGGGGCGATTGCAGCTGTTCCGGCAACACGGTGATAAGGGATACCGCATCATGGGAGGGCATGAGCTGCACGGTTTTCTTACTCTTTTTGCGTTCCAGAAAGCCGGTAGACACCAGCTTTTCCAGAATCCCGGCGCGGGTGGCCGGAGTTCCCAGACCCTTGCGTTCGGCATCGTCCGGCATATCTTCCTTCCCGGCAGTCTCCATTGCGGAAAGGAGCGTATCTTCGGTGAAGTGCTTGGGCGGGGTGGTTTTGCCCTCCTTAACGGCAGCGCCGGAAAGGGGCAAGCTCTGGCCCTCCATCAGCTCCGGCAGAGCCTTGTCCTCGGTTTCCTTGTCCGGCTCCGTATTTTTCAATCCGGCACGGTAGGCAGCATCCAGTGCCCGCCAGCCATGATTTTTCACCGTGCGGCCCTTGGCAGTAAACTCCGCTCCGGCGCACTCCACAACAACGGCGGTTTCCGCAAAGGTATAGGGCTGGGCCACGGCGCACAGCAGCCGCAGGGCCACCAGCTCCAGCACCGCCTTTTCACCCACCGGCAAGCCGGACAGGTCCGCGCCCTGAAGGTTGCGAGTAGGGATTACCGCATGGTGGTCGGTTACTTTTTTGTCGTTGATGACCTGGGCCGCATCGCAGGAAATGGCGATCCCTTTCCGAAACGGCATGGCATTGGCAACCAGATTGACCAGCACAGGCAGGCTTTCAGCCATATCACTTGTCAGATAGCGGCTGTCTGTTCGGGGGTAGGTGCAGAGCTTCTTTTCATACAGATTTTGTAGGTAGTCCAGGGTTTGCTGAGCCGTATATCCCAGCAGTCGGTTGGCGTCCCGCTGGAGGGTAGTCAGGTCATAAAGGGCAGGCGGCTTCTCGGATTTGTCCTTGCGCTCCACTTTTTTCACCGTGGCAGTCGCACCCTGACAGGCAGTTTTCAGCTTCTGGGCGTCGGCCTTGTCCGCCATGCGCTCCCCGGAAACGGTGAAACCGGGCAGTTCCAGCGTGACCGTGTAGAACGGCACCGGCTTGAAGGTGTCGATCTCGGCCTCCCGCTGAACGATGAGGGCCAGCGTCGGGGACATGACGCGCCCGATGTTGAGGGTTCGGTGATACAGCACGGAAAACAGCCGGGTGGCATTGATACCCACCAGCCAGTCCGCCTTGGCGCGGCAGAGGGCCGCATCTCGCAGACCGTCATAGTCCGTACCGGGGCGCAGGTTCGCAAAGCCCTCCCGGATGGCGGAATCCTCCATCGAGGAAATCCAGAGCCGCTTCATGGGTTTGGTGCAACCCGCCAGCTCGTAGACGGCGCGGAAGATCAGCTCACCTTCGCGTCCGGCGTCACAGGCGTTCACCACCTCAGTCACATCCGGGGCGTTCATTAGCTGTTTCAGAATGTCAAACTGTTTCTTCTTGTCCTTGCTCACCACCATCTGCCAGGGTTCCGGCAGAATGGGCAGATCGTCATAGCGCCACTTGGCGTAGTCGGGGTTATAAGCATCGGCGTCGGCCAGTCCAGCCAGGTGGCCCACACACCAGCTCACTCGCCAGCCGCCGCCCTCCAGATAGCCGTCCTTGCGGGTGGTGGCCCCGATCACAGCGGCCAGACTTTGGGCAACAGACGGTTTCTCAGCGATTACCAGCTTCATGGTTTTTCATCCTCCTTTCCCGCAGCCATGCGGTCAGCTGCCGGTGGCAGAATCCCACGCAGGGCTGACCGTCACGGTAATTCCCACAGCCATAACAGGGGTGGCCGGGAGATAAAGAGGGAGAGCGGGAAGTTTCCTTCCCGCCCTCCGGCCTGCGTGTCATCATGCGTTCATAGGGGCTGTCGGTGAAGCGGGTCAATCTGCCTTGTCCTCGCTTTCCTCGTCGCCGCCCCCGTCAGCGTCCAGCTCGTCGGATTCCTCGGTCTCCCAGGGGTCCTCGTCCTCCTGGTCGGTATCGTCCTCGCCGTAGTCGTAATCGTCCAAATTGTCGTTACCCTTGGTCTTGGGCTTATTCTTGATGAATTTGAAGTAGGCAAAGGCACTGCCGCCGCCCATCAGGGCCAGCACCGCCAAAAACAGGGCCTGATTCAGCCCCGTGGCGTTCTGCGCTGGTTCCTCCGGCTCCGGGGTTTCCTCCGGGGTCTCCGGTTCCGGCTCCTTGCCCGTGCAGCCGCTCATATTAGTGGTGCACACCGGGCAGGCCGTATTCACCGCACCGGCCACACATTTCTCCGTACAGGTACAGGTGGCGGGCTGCTCCTGAGTAGTCTGACCGTCCTCCATCAGCGCCATCAGGTCGGCTTCATCCACCTGGTTTAAGAAGTGGACAGCCGTTTCTTTGTCCTCATTGGCCCGGTCAATGAGGATGTAGAAATAGTTGCCCGCCTTGGTGGTGACGGTGATGAGCTGCTTGTTGCCGCCGAAATCATCCACCAAGGCGGCGTTGCCCTCCGGGGTCAGGGCCGGACTGTCCTCGGTTTCCTCCACCACCACATTGGCGTCGTTGGTGGCGTCCTCTTCCGGGGGCTGGTCCGTCCCCTGGGCAAAGGCGGTCACGGAAAGGCCCATCATCAGCACCAGGGAGGCGCAGAGGGCCGAAAGGGTTTTGAAAATTCTCTTATTCTTCATGGTCAGTGTCCTCCTGTTCGTCGTAGTCGGCGGAGGCAGCAGCCATGCCGGGGACCGTGCCGCCGGAGAGCATGGCGTTCAGCTGCTCCGGGGTTAGCCGCAGGGCGCGCACCATCTGGACGATCTCCAGGTTCTCCGCCTCGGTTTTCTGCGCCTCCAGGGTTTTCAGCTTGTCCTGGTACTCCGCAATCTTCTCGCGGACCTTGGCAATCTCCTGGTCAATGCGCTGGATTTTGTTCTTAGCCATTTCAATCACTCCTTTTCAGAAAATCGACCTTACCAGTTCATCAGGCCGTAGCCCTTGATACACTCATAGGTCAGGGAATAACTCTTGATCTTGCAGGCGTCGCCGCTGTTGCCCTCAACCGTATAAACTCGGCTGCCATCCGTGCCGACCACAAGGCCCACATGGTCGGCGCTGCCGTCCAGGTCCCAGTCGAAGAAGATGGCGTCGCCGGGGGCAATATTGGCGTAATCACGCCCGCCCCATTGTCCGTGAGACTGGAACCACGGGATACCCTGGGACTGGCAGGCGGCAAAGCGCGGCTCGGACAGACCCATCTGGCCGTAGCACCAGGACACGAAGCAGGCGCACCATTCCACGCGGGAATTGAAGCCGTACCAGCTCCAGTAGGGCTGGCCGCCCACATTGCCCACCTGACTTTTGGCAATATCCACCACGGCCTGATTGCCGTGGCGGGTGCCATTGACAAATACCACGCCGGTCAGGTCCTCGGAATTGCTCATATCCGGGGAGCCGCCGCCGAAAATCAGCGGCTTGTTGCCCAGCGTCTGCCGGTACACCTGATACATCTCCATCTGTTCCGGGGTCAGCAGCTCCGACGCCACGGAAGATATAGGTTTGCTGTCAAGCCGCACATTCAGAATGTAATAGTTGTAGGGAACCTGAACGGTGTAGCTGTTGCCCTCGCTGTCGGCTCGAGTTTCCGTTCGATAGCGTACTTCCACTTCCTCGGTGAGCGTCAGTTCATACTGTGCATCGAACACACGCTCCAGTTCGGCCTGGGCGCTTTGCCGGGTATAGCCCTGCAACACAGCAGACAGGTAGGCCGCCAACTCATGGGGGTCATGCCCAATCATATCCAGGTCATATCGGTACTCGTCATACCCTGGGTGGCTGCTTTCGATGTTGTCGATCTCGGCTTGCAACGCCGCTTCTTTGGCGGCGTAGTCGGCCTCCACCGCCACCATCTCAGGGTCATCTGACGGATAGGTGGTGCCGGACACCACAGAACCGATGCTCTGCGCCATCATGGAGCAGGAGGACATGGTGTTGAGCAGCATACAGACCAGCAGGAAGATCGCGCCCGCAATCAGGAAGCCCTTTTTGTGGCGCATGACAAATGCCCCGGCCTCCTGTGCCTTTTCCTTGACCGTCTTGGCGGCCTTGCCGGTCTTTTGGGCTGCGCTGGCGGTATTCCCGGCAGCTTGACCGGCGCGCTTGGCGGCAGCGTATTCTTTTTTGATGGCCTGTTTTTGCTGCCAGTGGAAAATGGGGTTGCTGGCAAGCTGGGGATTTTCCCGCAGGGACTTCTGATACAGGGCGTTTACATTGGCCTTTTCCAGCTTCTGCTCGGTCTGGGCTGCCTTGCGGTAGGGCTTCAATTTGTGGCTGCGATAACCCTCCCGAACCAACCGTGCGCCGGTCTCGGCAGCCTCCTCGGACTTGTGGGCGCTCTCCACACCCACATTGTCCTGTTCGGTCTCCCGGATTTCCTTGTGAACTTTCCCCAGCGCAGCATTGGCAGGGGTATCCCGCACCGCATGGGACAGCTTGGAGGGCGGCTTCTTCTTATCCTCCAGCACCAGCTTAGTGGTCACTTTACCGGTCTCCGGGTCCACCGTCTTTTGCCGGACCTGCTTTTTCGGGATTTTGGCCTGCGCCTTATCCGCTTTGGCGGCGGCCTTGTCCGCCTTGCGGATGGGCTTCTCCAGCGCCGGGTCAGCCCGTTCCTCGTCCGTAAAGCGCAGGCGCGGCTCCTTATTCAAACCATTCCCCCAGCATGAGGGAGGCCGTCATGTAGCGCAGCTCCACATAGACGGCCAGCCCCACAGGGTCACGGGAGGGGTGCTGAAGCAGATGGGCGTAGATCTGCGCCACCACATTGGCCAGCAGCTCGGACTGCCCGCCCTCGAAGATGACGATGGCGGGAACGCCGTTCATGGCGCACCAGATTTCCGTCAGGCGCAGCAGGCCCGCCTCGCCGTCCTCGTTCAGCTCCGCAGCCTGATCCGCCGCCGTGCGGGTCTCGCTGACGGCATCGGCCACCTCGGTGAGCAGCTGGGTGCGCTCACCCTCCAGGGCATCGTCAAAAAACATCATGGTATTCAGTTCGGTGTTGGGTTTCATGGTCATTCATCCTCCTTTTTCAGTTCCTGGGGTTTGGTGGTCATAATGCGGTACAGCTCGGTGTTCTTCGGGAAATGGTCCACGAAAGGCAGGATCGTGGAGCCATAGAACAGCAGGCCCTCGCCCTCGCTGGAGTGGGTCACATAACTGAGCTGATGGGGGGAAATGCCCAGCTGCTTGGCGAGAATCTGCCGGTCCCCGCCCGCCTGGTTGAGCATATACACGAAGTCGGAGTTCTCAAAGATGTTCTCCACCTCGCGGGAAGAAAGCAGGTCGTAGGGTAGGGTAAAGGCGCCTTGCCGCTGTTGGCGGCAGGTTTCCTACACCCTCCCTCGGAACCGGACTTACCCCTCTCGAAGTATCCGGCTCCCCATTAGTAATTGACGTATTGATTAGTGTCTGTGTATTCTTTCATGGCACTTGCTGCAAACAACAAGCGTTTTCCGCCGCTTCTTTTTCATCACGGTTTCCCAATCAGAATTACCCAACTCGTTTAAGTTCCGTATAACGTGAACCTCATACAAATCGGCTTCTTTACACCCACATAGTTCACAAACTCTGGCATTGAGCCGTTGTCTGATTGTGGTTTTCCAGCTAAATTTCTTTCTCTGATAGATGATGTCACTCGCTTCGCCACGCTTGCAATCAGCGATTTTAACGGGGCGTACACGTTTAGTCCCTGCTTTGGTTTCATAAGGGACAGACCATGTTTTCCCGTCTTTATACTGACGAATGATTTTGCGGATACTAGTTTTATGCTTGTTAGCAATCGTTTTTAAGCAACTGTACTCCATGAGATAGCAGAAGTAGTCCAGCGTGTGATAATCACAAGCCAGATTGTAATAGTTGCATATTCCTCTTGCTTCGGCATTGTACTGTTCCACAATCTCATAATCCGCAAGGTTGAGAAGTCCAGCTCTGTGTATCGGCTGAAACTCCCCATTTTCCCTTTGGCGAATGACTTTCTTCGCAAACATGAATTTCTCAATCTTTTCCGTATGGGGAATAGACAGGGCAACTTTCATGTGCAGGGTACGGGATTTTCTCCACGTTCCGTTTTTCATTCTGTGACCTTTGACTTCCTGATTTCTGCGGACGCAAATATCATAGCCGATGAAGCGGACTTTTTCGGAGCTGTGCGTTATCAGCGTCTTTTCTTCGCTCAAAGTTAATTTCAGCTCTGTGCTTAGAAATTCAGCGATTTCGGCTTTCAATTCCTCACATTCCGTTTTTGTGCCGCACACGCCTGCCAGCCAATCGTCCGCATAGCGGACAAAAGTAAATTTCTTATTGTCGGCAGGTTTGCAGGGCAGATTTCTCATGGCTTTCTTCTGCGCCTTATGCTGTTCAATCAGTTCTTGTCTTTCCGCTTCATCAGCAGTATGGTTAATCCAGTAGGACAGCCTTTTTAATTCTTTACTTGCCGCATGATATTCCGGTGTCTGATATGCAGACCTCGGTCTATCAAAGCGTTCTGCGATTTCCCGAAACTTCTTGTCCAGCTCATTCAGGTAGATATTTGCGAGTATCGGAGAACAGATACCACCCTGCGGGGAACCGCTGTAAGTGGCATTGTACTTCCAATTCTCGATATACCCGGCTTTCAAAAACTGGCGAATAATGTTCAGAAAACGGCTGTCTTTAGTTTTCCTGCTTAAAATCTCAATCAGTTTTTCGTGATTGATGTTATCAAAACAACCTTGAATATCGCCCTCGATAAACCAAACCACGCCTGTGAAGTCAGAAGAAATCTGACGGAGTGCGGTATGACAGCTTTTGCCCGGTCTGAAACCGTGGGAATGACTGTCAAAGACAGGTTCATAGATAGCTTCCAAAATCATTCTGACAACTTCTTGCAGGAGCTTGTCACGAAAAGACGGGATACCCAGCGGACGGAGTTTTCCATTCTTCTTTGGAATGTACTCACGTCTTACAGGGTTAGCCTTGTAGGTTCCGTCCTTTAATGACTGGATTAACTCTTTTACATAGAAGTCACTGAAACCGTCTGCGGTATCGTCGTCGATACCCTGTGTTGTTGCACCTTTGTTTGCATAAAGTTTCTGATAGGCGGCGTAATAAATATCTTCACGAAGCAAATATCTGTACAGCCTTGTGAATACGCCGTCTTTGTGTTCGCTGGAACACTTTTCAATACGCTCTAAAATTTCAGATGTTGGTTTCATTGAGGTTTCTCCTCCCTTTCATTCTTACATTTTAGATGTTACTAACTGGCTCCCTTCGCCATGTAAGGGGCGTTACCCCTCTCGGACTACTATGGAGCCTCCGTTGCCATATTCAACAAATGAGCCGGACTTAGGCAATCCCCAGTTAGCGTTGTGCTTAGGTTAATGAAGATTGTCGGATATGCTTTCGGTTCGTTATGACGTGTTCTCACGCCTGTTTCATAACGTGTTGGCAGTTGCCTCGTCGTCAAAGATAACGTGACAGCGTTATGACATGGGTTTCAAGACTTTTCCCACACCTGCAAAAAACAGGAACTGGAACCTTACATTCGATAAACCCAATCTTATCCTCATATCTTCTTAACATTAGGAAACAGTCGCACCTAAGTCCTTTGGTGACTATTCCTTTT
>UMFF01005098.1_pt1 | contig 60991 bp, 70 predicted proteins | sample 1964971 | NCBI WGS metagenome assembly UMFF01 (sample SAMEA4836042, study PRJEB28245) | human gut metagenome | biome: gut microbiome; material: fecal sample | place: Denmark | collected 2008 | reverse complement strand
GCCATAACCGCCGGTGAGGAATATGCCAAAGCGCTCGGTCAGGTGGTATTCCAGATTGACACGTGCCTGGAGGGCATAGAGACGTGCCGGAATGCCGTAGTCCTTGTTCTTGAAGGTTTCTATATGTTGGTATCCCAGATCTCCGCTGATGAACAGCTGTTTGTAGAGCGGTAATTCAAGACCGGCACGGTAGAAGAGGGCAGCGGAAAACTTATCGCCAAAATCCAGATAATGGGTACCGCCACCGAGGATGGTATAGAAGAGCCGGTTCTTGAAACGGGCACCTACATTCAGCTTGGTGGCATTACCACCGAAAAACATCAGTTGAACTTTTGTTTGGGGATTGGCATTGACTAATCCCAACTGGAAACCATCTAATTTTTCTTTGTAGTAGTTGAATAGACCTATTTGAAGCCCTTTGGCACGTATGGCCATATTGGCAGCGCCTATTTGTAATCCTCGGGCTGTACCACCCACCACATTGCCCAGGCCGGAAACCTGAACACCGGTCATATCTCCGGCGGTGATGTTGGTAAGGGCGGACATCTGCATGCCATTCAAGTCTTCACCGATTACACTTAGCAGGCCGGCCCCTGAAAATCCTTTGAAATTTCCACCGGAAATATTGGCGAGTCCGGCAAAGTGTATGCCGGAAGCACCTTCTCCGCTGATATTCAACAGGCCGCCTATGGAGGCGCCACGATTATAGTCCCCACTGATGTTTGCCAGACCGGAAATGATGACGCCTTGCGCATGGTTTCCGGTGATACCTACCAGTCCCGAAACGGATACTCCGATAAGGTTGTTGCCATTGATGTTGGTAATTCCTGCTATCTGCATGCCTCGCATGCTTCCCCCCACCATATTTGACAGACCTGCCATCTGTACACCGTTCACATCCCTGCCGGTTACACTGCCAAGAATATTCATGCCGAGGCCATTCAGACGGTTCATGGAGGAGAACACACCCAGATTGAAGCAGGTGCTTCCTATGGTATCAGTCCGCTGTGTGGAGATGTTTTTCCATAAGGAGATATTGATACCTACCGGGCCATGGTCTGTTCGTGGAGAGCGTTGTTTCCGGAAAGATTTCTCGGAGGATTTCTGAATCGTATCCGGCTGTACGCTGCCCGGATTATGTTCTTGGGCAAGAGCTGTCCCTGCAAAAAGCAGGGACACAAGGAGGAGGGAAAGGTTTCGTTTCATACTTTTTTCTATATTTCGTCCGGCCAGGGAGCTGGTTGGCGGGTGGCACGCAACAGAGGGCGCTGCGCATCCACAGACCGGAGGTAATTACTTAATTTCCGTGACAACTCTTTGACAACTTCAGGCTTCTCTCGGGCCATATCATGTTTTTCACTGATGTCGGCGGGGATGTTGAAAAGTTCCCGTCTACCGTCACCGAAATAATACACCAGCTTCCACTCGCCCGAACGGATGGAGCAAGTGGCTCCGATGCCCGGGCCGGAAGGACCCCAGCTATTGGGATAATGCCAGTAGATATCACGGTCTTTCATTTTACCTTTTCCGGTGAGCAATGGCATGAAACTGATGCCGTCGCGTTGCTGTACGGTTGTATAGTTGTCTACGCCTGCCATCTCAAGGATGGTGGGGAAGAAGTCCTCTATCATCAGGTAATGGTCGCATTGGGTTTGGGGCGCTACGATGCCCGGCCAGCGGACAATCATCGGTTCACGTATGCCTCCTTCGTAGGCGGAACCTTTACCACTGTTGAGCGGATAGTTCTGGACATGCAGTTGTCCGGCGCGGGTATGGGCCGCCAAACCGCCATTGTCGGACATGAAGATGAGGATAGTGTTTTCCGTCAGGTTGTTCTTGTCCAGATAATCCATAATGTCTCCCAGACTTTTGTCCATACCCTCAATGAGAGTAGCATAGGCAGCTTCTACCGGAGGAAGGCCTTTGTCCAGGTACTTCTGGTAGAAACGCATGTCAGGTTGTATAGGGGTATGGATGGCATAGTGTGCCATGTACAGAAAGAATGGCTTGTCAGTCTGCTGTGCATCGTCCAGGGCCTTCATGGCCTCTATGGTAAGGGCTTCACTTAGGAAAGTGTCGGTTCCATGATATTTCTCCAGACCGGGTACGGCAGCCAGCGGGCTTTTACCGTCTGTTTTGTTGCCGAAATTCTCCTTGCCATAGTAGCTGGCAGGTGAACCGGCAGCATGTCCGGCTATGTTCACTTCAAACCCCATTTTCAACGGGTCGGCTCCGGGAGTGCCTTCAGCACCGAAGTGGGCTTTTCCGCAATGAATGGTGTGATAGCCATGGTCTTTGAGCGCTTCGGCCAGGGAGGTGACTTGTGTGGTCCGTTCCACGCCAGGCTCTTGACAAATGCCGTTAACGTTCCATTCCGGATAAATCATGACCGAGTCGGGTTGTTCATGGGTAGTGTTCTTGCGGAGGGTCCAACTGGTGACTCGATGCCTGGCAGCATTCATTCCCGTAAAAAGGCTGACACGCGTAGGTGAACTGATGCTGCATGCATAGGCCTGCGTAAACATTTTGCCTTGTGTAGCCATCCGTTCCATGTTGGGAGTATGGTACGTATCGTTGTACTTGGTACGCTGTGTCCAAAAGGGGAGGGACGTGTCTTGCCATCCCATGTCATCCACTAGGAACAGAATGATGTTTGGCTGCTCTTTTGGAGCAGGTACGGCATCCCCAGGCGGCATGCCATACGCTTCTCCCGCCATTCCGCATATCGGAAGCATGGCGGATAATAATAATTCGTTTCTCATTTAGATAATAATTTAGAAAGGGTTAGATAGGTTGTAGTTTAATTGTTTTTTTACATTATCCTTTGGCCTCCTGATACAAGAAGCGTTTGATAGATTTCTTCGGCGTTTTTTCAAATTCTTCAGGATAGATTTTCATTTTGAATATCTGGCTGTATGCGGGCAGTTCTGCATTCAGTGCCACACGGTTTTCCTCCATGACGCGTTCGATGTCGTCATTGTTCAGCCCATGGGCAAAGGCATCATCGAAGTCGGGGTAAACCAGACCTACCAGTTTCTCATTCTGCTGCACGATGATGCTTTCGGCTACATACGGCATATTGTTCAGTTTGTCTTCTATCTCTTCCGGGTAGATATTCTGACCGCTCGGACCAAGGAGCATGTTCTTGCTGCGTCCCTTGATGCTTACGTTGCCTTCGGCATCCATCAGGGCAAGGTCTCCGGTGTGCAGCCAGCCGTCTTTGTCGAGTACCTGTACGGTGGCCTCGTCGTTCTTGTAGTAACCCAGCATGACATTGGGACCACGGCAGACAATCTCTCCCGGAATGTTTTCGGGATCGGATGATAGGATTTTCACCTCCATACGCGGTGCGGCCTTTCCGCAAGAACCGGGTTTGAAGCGGGTCCAATCCTCGTAACAGATGATGGGGCCGCATTCCGTCATTCCATAGCCTACCGTATAGGGGAAATCTATCATCTTTAAGAACTGCTCCACTTCCTGGTTGAAGGCAGCTCCTCCTACAATGATTTCTGCAAAGTTTCCGCCAAAGGCTTGAATCATTTGTTCGCGTACGGTCGCCTTTATCTTGTCATTGATGATGGGTACTTTCAGCAACAGCTTCATGGCAGGAGTTTCCAGCTTGGGCAGTACGCTCTTCTTTATAATCTTTTCGATAATGAGCGGAACAGCCACAATCAGGTTAGGCTTCACTTCGGTGAAAGCCTGGAAAATGATTTTGGGGCTGGGCATACGAGTGAGGAAGAATATGTGGCAACCTACGGCGAATTCATACAGAAACTCGAATGCAAGTCCGTACATATGTGCCATTGGCAGCATGGAGACAATCTTGTCACCGGCTTTCAGCGGCAATACTTCGAAAGCAAAAGTGGTGTTTGACCAAAGGCTGCGGTAGGGCAGCATCACTCCTTTGGAGTAACTGGTGGTGCCGGATGTATAGTTGATGACCGCCAGTTCGTCGGGCTGGTCCTTGTGATAACTGACATGCTCCTTGCGGAAGTTCTTGGGGTATTTCTTACCGAACATTTCGTTGAGATGTTCGCGGGCATAGTCCAACTTTTCGCTGCGGGAGACAAGAATGTAGAAGTCTGCCATCATCATGATGCCCTCTAGCAGCGGCATAGCACTTTCGTTGAGGTTTTCCCAAACCTGGTCGCCTACGAAAAGCAGTTTGGCTTCGGAATGGTTCACGATGTTGTGTACATTGTCTGCCTTGAACTCGTGAAGGATGGGGACGATTACCGCACCGTAGGTCAATGTTGCGAGGAACGTTACGCCCCAGTGGGAACTGTTGCGGCCACAGACGGCAATCTTATCGCCTTTCTTGATGCCGCTTGCCTCGAAAATGATATGCAGCTTTTCTATTTTGCGGGCTACGTCCTTATATTGTAGGGTTGCTCCCTTGTAATCGGTCAAAGCGTCTAAATCCCAATTTTCCTTTATGCTATTCTCTATATAGGCGATAAAACTTTGTTCCATGATATTTAATTGCACATTTGGTTGAAAATTGTGCAAATATAAGGGTTTATATATAGAAAGCAAACTTTTATAAGGAAAATAGTTTTTATGGTGGCTATTTGTTAAAATTCGACAGTTATACCTAAAGTAGGCAGGATAGTGCCGCTTTCCTGCTTGAGGTATTTCATTTTATAGCGCTGTTCGGCAACGGGAGCGGACGGATTTTCGATGATGCCCGTACTCATTATCACATCCGGTTGCTTCAGTTTGTTGCCGGTGATATTCTGTATGTCCAGGTAGATTCCTATCATGCAGTGATGGAAGTAGAAGGACTTGTCCACACGCAAGTCTAACTGGGCAAATTTGGGAAGCCGCCCGGTATTGTAGTACGCATAGTCGTAGTAAGGCTGTCCTTTGGCATCCCATGCTTCTACGAGTGATGATTTGTCTTCATCATAGGGAGTGTAGGGGCTGCCGCCTATATAGCTTAGCTTGCCTCCTATGCTCCAGCGCTGGGACAGGTTGTATGTACCGCTCATGTTGAGGATGAAACGGTTGTCCCAGGCGGATGGAATGAAGTCTCCATCTGGACGGTTGCGGTATTCGCTGCGGTATAAGGTGAAGGAAGATACGAGATTGAACTTGCCGGATGCCTGCCAGCGGAACATGGTTTCCAGTCCGTAGGCCCTTCCGCTGGCTGTAGGGACGAGTGTTTCGTTGCCGGTGACACCGTAATCGTTTCCTTTGCATGCCAACGGAATGTTGTCTTGGAGGGAAAGTGGCATACGGCTGTAACGCTTGAAGAAACCTTCTGCAGAAACCATGAGCCGGTCTTGCAGGTGCCAGTCCAGACCGAGGCTGCTTTCAAAGACCTGCATGTACTTCAGGCCTTTGTTGAGATATTGCCCTTCATTGTCTTTATATCCTAAAGCGGTGTAGGGAGGCGATTGGTGGTAGAGGCCGGTACTTCCGCTCAGGGTCCATTGTTCCGAGAGTTTGTAGGATGCAGAGAGGCGTGGGGAGAACTGTTTCCAGAGCTGCCGCATCTTTCGGTTGTAAGTGTTGCCGTCCATACGGATACCGGCAGAAAGTGCCAGACGCTTGTCGGCGGTGGTATAGTCGGAAGAGAAGAAAGCCCCCCAGCCGAAGATGTTGAGTGAGGTTTCGTAGATGGAGAGCGTACCCGAATGACTGCCGTATAGTCTTTGCCGGCTGTGGTTTGCATAGATGGAGTTGTTCAGTTCTGCTCCTTCCTTTAGGGTCCATGCTCCCAAGCGCGTTTGGTTTTCAAAACGCAGGGTGGTCTTTTGCTCTGTGGAGCGTAGGCGCAGGGTCAGGTTATCTTCGGAAGAGTCATCGTTGTTGCGGTATTTCAGATTACGGTTGTTCAGGTAGTTATGGCTCAGTATGAGGGATTGCACGTGCCTTCCATTGTAGTGTCTGTAAGAGGCTCCGAGAGTGAATGTTTCCTGATGGATGGTGGGGAGATAGCTGAGCAGATATTCGGCATCTTCTCCTTTTTCATCGGTATTCAGTTTCATCTTGTCAATGCCTGCAAGACCAAGCAGGGTCAGCTCGCTGTGCTCGTTGAAACGGGTTTTTGTTTTGAATTGTCCGTCTATGAAATTGGGCAGGAAGGGCAGTCCCAAAGCTTTGAACAAGAGTTGCAGGTAGGACTGGCGTGCGGAAAACAGATAAGTGGTGCGCTGCCCCAGATGGCCTGCTCCGCTGAGCGAGACTTCCGATGCGCCGATGGTGGCTTTGAACGCCTGCTTGTCCGGATTTCCGTCCTTGAGGCGGAAGTCGAGGACGGAACTCAAGGCTCCGGAGCGGTTGGCGGGGAAGGCACCCGTATAAAATGTAATCTCACGTATCAGGTCGGCATTGACAATGCTTACCGGTCCTCCGGATGCACCTTGAGTGGCAAAGTGGTTGATGTTGGGAATTTCGATGCCATCCATATAAAAGCGGTTTTCGGAAGGAGAACCGCCCCGAACAATCAAGTCGTTGCGATAGCCGATGGGAGAGAAAGAGACGCCGGGATAGGAGCGTACGATGCGCGAGACATCCCGGTTGGCTCCGGGACTTTTCTCTATTTCCTGCAAGCCGATGATACGCATGCTGACTGGGCTTTCGATACTTCGCCGGAAGGGGGAAGGCACCACCACTACTGTGTTCAGCAGATTGGCATCCTCTTCCATCTCTATCTCGATGAACGGGGTTGAGGCTGAAACAATATATTCGGGGGTGGAAACAGTCTGGTATCCTATGCAGGATGCCTCAAGGCTATAGATGCCCGGAGGTACCTGCTCTATCTTGAATGTGCCGAGTGAATCGGTGGACGCCCCTTTCCCGGGGATGCCGGCAACGAAAACGTTGGCGTAGGCCACGGGTTGTCTGGACTGTCTGTCGATGACTTTGCCGCGAACGGAATAGGTCACGGGAGCTATCATGGCATTCATGGTTGGGCTGATACCTGATAAAAGTATCAGCAATATAAACAATACAGTTTCCACATTGTACCGTATGGCATTCATGGCTAATCAGACGTCACTAATTACTTTCCCAAGTACCATCGGTACATGCGTTGCACACCTTCCTCGATATCAATCTTATGATGCCATCCCAATGCATGTAACTTACCGGGATCGGTCAGTTTGCGCATGGTGCCGTCGGGTTTGGAAGTGTCGAAGGTCAACCGGCCCTGATAGCCTACGGTGTTGACAATCAGCTCTGCCAACTGGCGGATAGTGATTTCCTTGCCCGTACCGATATTGATGTGACAGTTGCGGATTTCCTTGTCGCCCGGCTTGAAGGTATCTTTGAAGTCGACGTGTTCCATGACGAAGACGCTGGCATCTGCCATCTCCTCGCTCCAGAGGAATTCGCGCAAGGGGGTGCCGGTACCCCATAATCTCACTTCTTCTTCGCTGATGCCGTATTTCCGGAGGATATTCAGAATGTCCTCTTTGCTGCTGTCGCCGTTGATGCCTTCCACCGGACGCAGGTTCATGTCGTGGCGTACGGCATCCCAGTCGCCTTGTTTCAGGCAGTGGGCGAGGTGTATCTTGCGTATCATGGCAGGGAGCACGTGGCTGCGTTCCAGGTCGAAGTTGTCGTTGGGACCGTAAAGGTTGGTGGGCATCACGGCAATGTAGTTCGTACCGTATTGAAGATTGAAGCTTTCGCACATTTTCAGTCCGGCTATTTTGGCGATGGCATAGGGCTCGTTCGTGTATTCCAGCGGAGAAGTGAGGAGTGCGTCTTCTTTCATCGGCTGTTCGGCATCACGGGGATAGATGCAGGTGCTGCCCAGAAAGAGAAGTTTTTTCACTCCGTGGCGGAAGCTTTCGCCGATGACGTTCTGCTGTATCTGCAAGTTCTTGTAGATGAAGTCGGCACGGTAGATACTGTTGGCCATGATGCCACCCACAAAGGCGGCGGCAAGGAATACATATTCGGGCTGTTCCTCGTCGAAGAAGCGGCGTACGGCAACTCCGTCGAGCAGATCGAGTTCTGTGTGGGTCTTGCCGATGAGATTGGTGTATCCTTTCTCCTCAAGATTTTTCCAGATGGCAGAACCTACCAGTCCCCGGTGGCCTGCTACATATATTTTGGCATTTTTGTCTAACATTGTTGTCTGAAAGTTTAATAGTTCATTCAAAGCTCTTTGCTTCTTAAATACAGTTTCTTCACAAATTTCATGTCGTGCTCTGCCATGATGCGTACCAACTCTTCAAAACTGGTCTGCCTCGGATTCCATCCCAGCAGTGTTTTTGCTTTGGTGGGGTCGCCCAGCAATTGTTCCACTTCGGCAGGCCGGAAATATTTGGGGTCGACTTCCACGAGGACTTTTCCGGTCTGTGTGTCGATACCCTTCTCATCCACTCCCTGGCCTTCCCAGCACAGAGTGATGCCTACCTCTCGGAATGCCAGTGTCGCAAATTCGCGTACGGTATGCATTTCTCCGGTGGCAATGACGAAGTCTTCGGGGGTGTCGTGCTGCAGGATGAGCCACATGCACTCGATGTAGTCTTTGGCATATCCCCAGTCGCGCCGGGCATCCAGATTGCCCAGATACAGCTTGTCCTGGAAGCCTTGGGCGATGCGGGCAGCCGCCAGTGTGATTTTTCTTGTCACGAAGGTTTCACCTCGGCGTTCGCTCTCGTGGTTGAAGAGTATGCCGTTTACAGCAAACATGCCATAGCTTTCGCGGTAGTTCTTTGTAATCCAAAAGCCATACTGTTTGGCTACGCCATAGGGGCTGCGGGGATAGAACGGGGTCGTTTCGCTTTGCGGCACTTCCTGCACTTTTCCGAAGAGCTCGGAAGTGGAGGCCTGGTAGATGCGTGTCTTCTTTTCCATACCGAGAATGCGTACGGCTTCGAGCATGCGTAGGGTGCCTACGGCATCGGTTTCGGCGGTATATTCGGGCACGTCGAAGGATACTTTGACATGGCTTTGGGCGGCAAGGTTATATATTTCGTCCGGCTGCACACTCTGGATGATACGGATGAGAGAGCTGGAGTCTGTCATGTCTCCATAGTGCAGGTTAATGGTACGTTTCTGTTTCATGTCGCGTACCCACTCATCGAAGTAGAGGTGTTCGATGCGGCCGGTGTTGAAAGAGGAAGAGCGACGCAGGATACCGTGCACTTCATATCCTTTCTGCAGGAGGAATTCGGCAAGGAACGAGCCGTCCTGCCCGGTAATGCCGGAGATAAGGGCTTTCTTCATAATGTATGCTTCTTGTTATTATGTCTTTTCGGACTGCAATATTCGTTATTTTCCACGAGATGGCAAAATATAAACTATTTCTTTCCCATCACTTTGTCGATAATCAGTGCGATTGCCCCGTCGCCCGTCACATTGCAGGCAGTACCGAAGCTGTCCATCGCTATGTATAGTGCAATCATCAGCGCTTGTGCCGACTCGTCGAAGCCCAGCATGGATTGCAGGATGCCCAGTGATGCCATGATGGCGCCTCCCGGTACCCCGGGAGCGGCTACCATAGTGATGCCCAGCATGAAGATGAATCCTGCAAATAGAGGGAAATCATGGGGCATGCCTTGCATTATCATCAGTGCCAGGGCGCATGCCACAATCTTCAATGTGCTGCCCGACAGATGGATGGTGGCGCAAAGTGGGATGACGAATCCGGCAATATCGGCAGAGACGCCGTTCTTCCGACTTTGCTCCAATGTTACGGGGATAGTGGCGGCACTGGATTGAGTGCCTAGAGCCGTGAAGTAGGCAGGCATCATTCGTCCCAGTAGTTTGAGAGGGTTCTTGCGGACAAACAGTGCCGCAATGCTGTATTGGAATACCAGGAGAAAGATGTGAAGCAGGAAGATTACACCGATAATCTTAATAAAGACCATCAGGATGCCGAATACTTGTCCACTGTGCGTCATGTTGAGGAAAATGCCGAAAATATAGATGGGAAGCAGCGGCAATATCACTGCACTGATCATGCGGATGACAATCTCTTGAAAATCGCGTGCCGCATTTTTCAGTACCTCACTTTTCAGATGAGCCAGGCCCAGCCCCAGTGTGAAGGCAAGTACGAGTGCGGTCATAACATTCATCAAGGGCGGGATACCCACGGAAAAATAGGGAAGAATGCCTTGAGACTCACTGACTTCTTCTAACGGCACCCCGGTTTCTATGAGGGAAGGAAATACCGCCATACCGGTGAAATAGGAGAGAAAGCCGGAGAATAAGGTAGCTCCGTAAGCAATGAGCGCCGTGACGACCAGCATCCGTCCGGCTCCTTTGCCGATGTCGGCAATGGCAATCGTGACCAGTCCCACAATGATGAGGGGGATGGAGAAGTTCAGGAATTCACTGAAAATGGCATTGAATGTTACGAACAGCCGTACCAGCGAAGCCGGTAGGAAATTTCCGAAAAGTATACCTAAGATAATGGCAATGATGATGCGTGGCAATAGTCCGATGTGGAAGTTCTTCATGAGCATTGGTTTTCTGTCTGGTTGAAAAATAGGCTTTCGCTGACAAAAGTACTATTTTATTTTCGTAATTCATACGAACAAATGCTGTTAGCATTTTGTTTCCATATAAAGACAAAATTTACATGAATATGAAGAATTTAAATAAAACAGACATTGGACTTATCGGTCTGGCAGTTATGGGCGAGAATTTGGCCCTCAATATGGCAGATAAGGGATGGAATGTTTCGGTATATAATCGTACGGTTCCGGGAGTGGAAGAAGGGGTGGTGGAGCGTTTTGTGAACGGCCGCGCCAAAGGGAAAAAAATTGAAGGCTATACAGATATAGCCGAATTTGTAACTTCCATTGCCATACCCCGCAAAATAATGATGATGGTTCGTGCCGGCAGTGCGGTGGATGAACTGATGGAACAGCTGTTTCCCCATTTGTCCGAAGGGGATATCCTGATTGACGGTGGTAATTCCAATTATGAGGACACCAACCGGCGTGTGGCATTGGCCGAAAAGAAAGGCTTCCGTTTTGTGGGAGCTGGAGTTTCCGGTGGAGAGGAAGGAGCGCTGAACGGCGCGTCTATCATGCCCGGAGGCTCTGAAAGTGCCTGGCCTGAGGTGAAGCCTATCCTGCAGAGTATTGCGGCAAAAGCATCTGACGGTACCCCGTGCTGCCAGTGGATTGGTCCTGCCGGTTCCGGTCATTTCGTCAAGATGATACATAACGGTATCGAATATGGAGATATGCAGCTTATTGCCGAAGCTTATTGGGTGATGAAGAATCTGCTTGGTCTGGACAATGGACAGATGGCGGAAATCTTTGCTGATTGGAATGAGGGTAAGTTGCGTAGCTATCTCATTGAAATTACCGCCAACATACTGCGTCATAAGGACAAATCAGGAGGTTACCTGATAGATAAGATATTGGATACCGCCGGACAGAAAGGTACGGGCAAGTGGTCCGTTATCAATGCGATGGAGCTGGGTATGCCGTTGGGGCTGATTGCTACGGCTGTGTTCGAACGTAGTTTGTCGGCACAGAAGGGCTTGCGTGAAACGGCTTCCAAGCAATTTGTATGCCGACGCTCGCAGGCGGTGTACAACAAGTCGGAGATGGTGAAGGATATCTATTCCGCACTCTATGCTTCCAAATTAGTGTCATATGCTCAGGGATTTGCTGTGTTGCAGCGTGCATCCGACGCTTTTGCCTGGAACCTCGATTTGGCATCCATCGCCCGCATGTGGCGGGGCGGCTGCATCATCCGTAGTATTTTCCTGAACGACATAGCTACGGCTTTCGAGGCAAAAGACAAGCCCAAACATCTGCTGTTGGCTCCTTATTTCAAAAATGAAATGCAGCTGTTGCTTTCCGGCTGGAAACATCTGGTGGCACAATCCATGAAAGAGGAACTTCCGGTGCCTGCATTCTCGTCCGCCTTGAATTATTTCTATTCGCTGGTGTCTGCCAAGTTGCCTGCCAATATGATTCAGGCGCAACGTGACTATTTTGGTGCGCATACCTTTGAAAGGACAGACGAGTTGCGTGGACAGTTTTTCCATGAAAATTGGACGGGACACGGAGGAGATACGAAATCGGGTACGTACAATGTGTGAGAAAGGGGGAGAAGATGATGAATAAATTAGTGATTGTTATATTCGGCGCTTCGGGTGACTTGACGAAGCGCAAACTGATGCCGGCGCTCTATACTTTATATAGTGGCGGGCGGTTGCCGGAAGGATTCTCCATTCTGGGGATAGGACGCACCGAGTATACGGATGCCCGTTACCAGGAATATATAATGAGTGAATTGAGTAAGTTCGTAGCTTCCAAAGAGCAGGTGGAAGATAAAATGAGGGATTTTTGCAGCCATCTGCATTACCAGACATTGGATCCCGCCGAGGTTGAAGGCTATCATCTGCTGGACGGACGTTTACAAGAGTTTACCGGTGAGCAGAAACCGGACAACCTGCTGTTCTATCTGGCTACTCCACCTTCCTTGTACGGTGTCATTCCCTTGCACTTGAAGGCGGCCGGTCTGAACCGTCCTGATACGCGTATCATCGTTGAAAAGCCGTTCGGTTACGATTTGGAGTCAGCCAGAAAGCTGAATAGCATTTATGCTTCCGTTTTCAAGGAGCATCAGATTTACCGCATCGACCATTTTTTGGGTAAGGAAACGGCGCAGAACATTCTCGCCTTCCGTTTTGCCAACGGAATCTTCGAACCGCTATGGAACCGTAATTATATAGACTATGTGGAGATTACAGCCGTAGAGAATCTGGGTATCGAAGGACGTGGCGGATTCTATGAAGGTGCCGGAGCCCTGCGCGATATGGTACAAAACCACCTCATACAGCTTGTGGCGCTCACTGCATTGGAACCGCCTGCCGTTTTCAATGCCGATAATTTCCGCAACGAGGTGGTGAAGGTCTATGAGTCATTGGCCCCCTTGACAGAGGAGGATTTGGAGGAACACATTGTCCGCGGACAATATACGGCTTCGGGCTCGAAAGCCGGGTATAGGGAAGAGAAGAACGTGGCACCTGATTCGCGTACCGAAACGTATATTGCCATGAAAATCGGTATTAACAACTGGCGGTGGAAGGGTGTTCCTTTCTATATCCGTACCGGCAAACAAATGCCGACAAAGGTGACTGAGATTGTTGTACATTTCCGTGAGACGCCCCATCAGATGTTTCGTTGCGAGGGTGGACATTGTCCCCGCGCGAATAAGCTGATTCTCCGCCTGCAACCCAATGAAGGCATTGTGCTGAAATTCGGCATGAAGACTCCCGGACCGGGATTTGACGTGAAGCAGGTGATGATGGACTTCAGTTATGACCAGTTGGGCGGGTTGCCTACCGGCGATGCCTATGCCCGTCTGATAGAGGATTGCATACAAGGTGACCCTACACTCTTTACCCGCAGCGACGCGGTAGAGGCTTCATGGCGCTTTTTCGATCCCGTGTTGCGTTATTGGAAAGAGCATACGGATACTCCTTTATATGGGTATCCCGTAGGTACGTGGGGACCTTTGGAAAGTGAAGCGATGATGCACGAACATGGTGCTGAGTGGACCAATCCGTGTAAGAATTTGACTAATACAGATGAATATTGCGAGTTATGAAAAGTTATGTTTACCATTCGGCTACAGCTACGGCACATGCGTTGATTGAACATTTGATTGCGATGATGGAGCGTGAGCCGGAAAAGACCTTTTATTTTGCATTCAGTGGGGGAAGTACTCCTTCGCTGATGTTTGACATTTGGGCCAACGAGTACAAGGAGGTGACTCCTTGGATGCGGATGCGGATTTATTGGGTGGATGAACGGTGTGTGCCGGCAGAGGATTATGAGAGCAATTATGGTACCATGCGCCGTTTGCTGTTGGATGAAGTAGGCATGCCCGATGAATACGTTTATCCTATTTATGGAGTGAACCGCCCGGAGATTGAAGCAAAGAACTATTCGACGCTGGTTTGCCGCACGGTTCCGCTTTGGGGTGGCTTCCCGGCCTTCGATGTCGTTTTGCTCGGTGCTGGAGACGACGGGCATACCTCCTCTATCTTTCCGGGGCAGGAATATCTGCTTTCTTCCTTTCATCCTTATGAGGTGAGTGTCAATCCCTATAATGGGCAGAAACGCATAGCCATGACCGGCTGCCTTTTGTTTGCTGCGAAGAATCTTATTTTCTTTATTACCGGCAAGAATAAGGCGGATGTGGTCCGCGATATTCTTGATTCCGGGGATACCGGTCCGGCAGCTTATGTGGCCCACCATGCCGAGCGTGTGGAATTGTTCCTCGATGCTCAGGCCAATGGCGGGAAAATGTCTACTTAGATGTACCGCTCTCCAGAATGCTTACGATGGAGAATAATGTAAAGCAGATGCCTCCCAAACCTGCCAGTACGCGTGCAGGGACAAAATAGGCATTGTGCAGGCTTGCCATCTCAAACAGAAAGGCGGAGAGAAACAGACAAGCCAGGGCCGTGAAGACCGGAATCAGCGGGATGCGGTTGGCCAGCTTGAAAGTGTTCCGCCAGATGGCGGCAAGTAGTATGACTTTGCTGGAAATGCTGTAGCATACCAGTCCCAGGCCTATCATAATATATCCTGTGGAGGAGAGTGCCGGATTGCTGTTGGCCAAGACCAGAAGTCCCCAGAGAATGCTTATGCTGCCCATTATCAAAACAAGGGCCGGCCATTGTTTCCGTTCAGACTTTGTATAGTTGTTGCGTATCTGGCGGACGATGGTTGCAACCAGCGCCACCAAGCTGGAACAGATACAAGCAAGTCCTGCCATGACATGGCCTGCTACATAATATGCATTGTGCTCGCTGCTTTTTGACAATAGCCAGAAGGCCCATATCCATGCCATTACTGCCATAAGGGTGGCAACTGCTATCAGGATATATCCCTGGGAGGAATTGAATGCATCGGCAGGTTGTAGCTGGTCGGTACGTTCCGAGTTGGCGGGAATGAGGGTGAAGCGGGTGGAGGCTGTGGCTGTGGTAGCTACACAAGCTGTGATGAAACCGACTCCGCAAATCACGTGTCCTGCCACGAAATTGCTTGCCGTGGCAGCTTCGTGCATATAATTCCAACCATAGATTACTGTGAGTACGGCTGCCAGGTAACCAATAACCGGAAGTGCGTATCTGGCTATCGGATTGTAGGTATGAATAATTTGTCTAATGATTGTTGCCGCTGTGGCGAACAAGGCAATGCAAATCATCCCTAAGGAAAATACTACCGGACCGGCCACAAATTTTGCCGAATCCAGTCCTTCGTGGAGCACAAAGGCTCCGTAGCCGAAACAGAAAAGGGCCATCAACAAGGGTATAGCCCTGAAAAGAATACTGATACCGTAATTCATAACTGTTGTTTTTAGAGTTTCCCCTTCAAACAGCGTTTCTGTGGCTTTGTTCCTCCTTTTAAGATTTATTTGTGATGAGAAGTGTTTCCCTGTCCGTATTTAGGGAGCCAGCCTCTCCTTTTTCCAGCTGCCATCCGCTTGTTGGGAATAGAGGAAACGGTCGTGTAGCCTGCTTTCCCGTCCTTGCCAGAATTCAAAACGGAAAGGGGTGACGGCAAAACCTCCCCAGTTGTCGGGACGTTTGATACTTTGCCCTATCCATGTTGCCGCTTCGCGGACGAACGCGCGCATTATCTCCATACGGCTGCCGATGACGTGACTTTGGGGTGAAATCCTCGCCCCGATTTTACTTTTGTAAGGCCTGCTTGCAAAATAGGCGTCAGAATCGGCAGGAGCGCATCTTTCAGCTTTTCCTTCAATGTGTATTTGCCTTTCCAGTTTGTGCCATACGAAAGATAAGGATATATACGGATTTGCAGTCAGTTGCCGGCCTTTTCTGCTTTCGTAGTTGGTGAAGAAGATGAAACGGCCATTTTCCACCCCTTTCAGCAACACTGTGCGTGTAGAAGGATGCCCGTCTGTCGAGACTGTAGCTACCGTCATGGCGGTGGGCTCGTACTCATCACTATGGATAGCATCGTTCAGCCAATGGTCGAATTGCTCAAAGGGATTGTCGTTGAGGTTACCCGGTGTCAGCCTGCCTTTCTTATATTCTCTTCTGATGTCAAAGAGTTGTGATTTCATTATCGTGTGGTTTTATCAGGAGTGATATATTGTTTTTCTATGTAACAGTCTGAGAGGGCTGAATGTTTTTGTTTTTCTGCGGAAAGAAAAATATGGAAGAAGGAAATGGCTGTGTTGATACTTAAAAAAATGGGGGTGTGTCAAAATTCACCACAGATTACACGGATTAACACAGAATGAACTTAATCTACTGATAGTCAAAGATACTTATCTGTGCAAATCTGTGTAATCTGTGGTGAATACCAGTTTCGACACACCCTCGGATATTGGAGATTACCTTATGAAGACAAGTGGAAAGTGGACACTGGCATGTCTGCTATTGTAATTTAAACATTACGGGAACTGTGAATTTACAACGGACCGGTTTGCCTCGTTGCTCACCGGGTTTCCATTTGGGCATGGTGGAAATCACACGGATAGCTTCTTTGTCCAGATAGGGATCTACGCCTCTTACTACTTTTACATCTACGATGCTGCCGTCTTTGTTGACAACGAATTGTACTATTACGCGCCCCTGGGTTCCGGTCTCTTGTGCAATAGTCGGGTATTTTATACTCTTACCCAGATATTGCATCAGACTCATGCCATTATAAGAAAACTCAGGATTCTTCTCTACAACTTCAAAAATCTCATCCTCTACCGGAATCTCTTCATCTACGGTTGGAGATATGGGTTTGATGATTACAGCTTCACCGATTTCTTCGGAAGAGGCAATGGCTGTTTCTTTCACATTGTCATTATCATCCACAATTGTCAATACCTCGGCAATTGCAGGAGCTTGAGGGGGTGGTGGAGCTACTAATTCGGGTTGCTCCGTGATAGGAATTTCAATTTCCTGCTCAAATACGTTCTCGGTAATAGCACCGCTCATGTCAATCCTAACATCACGCTTCGACCATTCAAATGCAACGAACATGAAGACCAGCACAATTACATAACCTACAAGTAGCCAACTTGACTTCTTGTTTTCCAGGCTTGCTTTGGATGTTTTCTTGATTTCCATAATTTACAAGATTATTACCGTATAATGGTTGTCGCGAAACTAACATTATACAGATGTGATTAGTAAAATCATAAAACATGCGTGCCCACTTGTTTCTGTATTAAAGATAAGAAAATGAATGTTATGTTGGTGTTTGATATGTAGTTATATATAGTTTTTTAAATTTGCTTTGATAATTTTTCTGCTTGTGGATTAAATAGTGTTGATATGTAAAAAGCACTTCCAGCGTTCGCTTACGGAGGAAGTGCTTCACACAAAAACTAAACTAGACTTATTGTATTGAAAATATAGCTATAATCTGTGTATCACTTCTTTATAGGCTGGTTTAAATCTGATGTCGACAATAAATAGGAAAAATCAGCTCATGTTTTGTTGTATAACGTTACTTTTCTCAATGTTCTCTAGAACCTCGTCGATGAAAAGCGAACGATAGTGCGGACATTCCAGTACCCCCTTTTCTTTCGCTTCCCGGTATACCTTGGAGAACAGTTTTGCTTTCTCCTTGTCGGTGGTCGGCAACTTATCTATGGGAGTGGCAAGGAACCGACACCCCCAGCCTTTGCAGGTAGGGGTGAGGGAACAATGGTTTGGAGTTTTCCACTGACATGAGCATTCGGTAATTATTTGATTCATATTTGCTATAATCGAATTGACATCAATCTTTGTGCTCATACATGTCTATTGTCTTGAAGAAATCATCCTCGTAATTATAGATGTCATCTAGGGTTTCAATAACATGTTTCACATCTTTCTTGTTTTCATCAATAGTGGCTACATACTTAGTGGCTGTATTGAAATACATACGACAAATAGGTTTGCGATTGTTGTCATCAAGCAGAATACTGAAATAAGTCTGTGCATCACGATATACTATGCGGGATATATCTACTTTCTTTCTACAGATAGCTTTTACAATTCTGTATGCATCTAACTCTTCTTCTGTAGTGACAATCTTGGATTCTGTATTTACTTCTTCTGTAGTCTCTTCTGATGTGTTTCCACTGTTTTTTGTTTGGCTTTCCTCTATTTTGGAATCACTAACTGTCAAAGCTCCTTTCAAACGGTCATTAATAATATCGTTGATATGTGAAGAGATAGCGCGTTTGACTAAAGGTGTGAATTGGTCTATTATATTTTGAAGCATTCTACCTTCATAAACTTTGGTAGCAAACATTTTCACAAAATCAGTGCTAGGCGAGGAGAATTCTTCTTGGATAATAGCCTTTAATTCTCCCATGTACTTTAATTCGCTGGCTGAGTTCAGAATATTGTCCACATCAAAGTATGATTTATGGAATTTTTTCAGTTCCTCGATTTGATTATCCCTTAAATCCGTAATATCCACTTCCAAAAAAGGCTTATCATCCATTATATTGGGTTCTTTCAAATCTGTATAGAAGCGGTAGATAATTCCATTGGTCAAAAGTCCGAACTTAGCTTTTGATACGTTGAAATAGCGTAGTAGTTGGTTATCATGTAGGTTTAAATCTTGCTTCCAATGCTTACATTCAATCAGCAATATAGGCTGGTCATCCTTCATGATGGCATAATCAATCTTTTCTCCTTTCTTGGTTCCAATATCGCAGGTCATTTCTGGCAATACTTCCAAAGGATTGAACACATCATATCCCAGAGCATTAATAAAGGGCATGATGAAAGCGTTTTTAGTAGCTTCTTCTGTCTGAATGTTATCTTTCAGCTTTTCAATTCTATCAGCAAGCTGTTTAATAGTGTCTTTAAAATCCATAGTATTTTACTTTTTAGATTGATATTATAGTCTCATATTACGTTCAACAACCTTAATCACATTGTATATCTCCACTACATCATCAAGGTTAACGGTGTAGTCATTGAATAACTCATTGAGCGAGTGGCAGGTGATATTACCTTTATCATCTTGGGCCGTGATTTGCTTGATGGATATGCCGTTTGTACGGTGTACAATAACGAAGTACCAGTCGTTAATATGAAGTTTGGGAAGCCAAAGGTCACGTCTTACCTCCCTTGCTAAAACCTTGTCACCATCGCAGATGGCAAGCCTGCTGTTGTCATCCATACTGTCACCTTCTGCTTCAAATATGCGGTATTTTCCGTGATAGGTCTTATCTACGATTACCGGCATTGTGGGCAAGGTGTCTATATATTCGGTATCTCCATATCCGGCGAGATAACCACATTGTGCTTTGATGTGTATAACGGGCACGTTCATGTAGCTTAAATCGTCAACTGGGCGGGCGTTGGAGTGGTACGTCTGTGATGGAGCATCGGTAAGCATATTTCCTTCACCGGTTAGTAGCCATTCTAAATTGTATGCAGGGAATGCACTAACTATCTTTTCACATGTTGCACGTGAAGGTGTACGATGCTCGTTAATAATGCGAGTGATAGTTACATTATTAGATATACCAATAGCTTTACTGAATGAATTCTTATTCAAGCCTTCTTTTTCAATAATAAATTCAACTCTTTTCCAAGCTTCCATATTTGAATGTACTAACAGTTAGTTAAATGTTGTAAATAAACTAACTTTTAGTTGGTAAAAGTTTGTATTTATACTAACTGTTAGTATCTTTGCAACATCAACGTCAACAACAACCGCAAAGATGCGAAGTTTGAGTGAGATAACCAAAAAAACAACATACCTAAAAAGGAGTAAGACAATGAAAAAGTACGATTTACACAAGATTATGAAAGCAGCTCACGAGATATACAGAAAGTATTTCAAGCTATACCAGCTTACTCACGGTGTACAGACTTTCGGTGATTGCTTGAAACTCGCTTGGGCTAACGAAAAGAAACGTGTTGCTGATGAAGAAGCGAGAAAGGCTGAGAAAGAAGTAATGAAAGCAGCTTTGGTACGACCGGAAAGAAGAAGTTCTTATGATTACTGCAACGCTCCAGCTTCAGCTTACTACAATCAGAACAGCAAAGGTGCCTTCGGTTCCCGTTACGTAGGCGATTAAGATAATTATTCGCAGAAAAGGCAGCTACATATACCATGCAGAATAGCTGTACGCTTAACATGAATACTTGCGCAAGTGGCGTGCAAAGCCTTGCATGGGCGAATTGAAAGATTCTCCGTCCGGTCATTGAGCCTACCCTTTGATGGGAGACGGAGAACGAGATGGAGTGATTGCCCTAAGTAATCCGTTCCAGAAAGCGATACTGGCGCTTACCCTCAATCCCAGCATAGAGGACGCGAGAGATACCCGGAGTAGCAAGAATTTGCGACGATGTCTGAATGGAAGTTCAGAACGAGCGAAAGATTTGCAACGGTGCGAAATAGGAAGCCGACATGCCCCGAACGGTCATGCAGCGAAGTACAGTAGCTGATAACTCCGGTGGGAAGAGCAGAGAGAGCTTATCGGGGCACGAATATTAATCGAAAATAGAGAGAATATGAATGAAATAATAGATTACATTAAGGACTCACCAATCGAGTATGCGATTGATGCCTTGTCTGTGAATTATGTGATACAGACTATTGTTCAAATGGTACTGTTCCCCTTTGTGCTATACTTTTGTTGGAGGGTTTTTAAAAAGATACTTCGTAACATGAAATAATTAACAGAAACTCCTTACAATAGTATATGTAACCAATACGATGATAAACAGCAGGAATGAGACATACGAACATCCTTCACAGAATACGAAGATTTTTCTTTTTGGTATGCTTTCATATACGTAAGCTTGACCGTGCGGTAATTCCCCGTTATGATATTTTCTTAGGTATTCCCGATAGGTGCGCACAGCTTGATTGCTCAACACTCTATTCTCGTATAAAGATATTCCAGAGAAAAGGATACAGAGTGCATTTACGCATATTGCAGTCACAAGGAGAAGCTTGTTGCAAAGACTGTCCTCTGAAGGACTGCTTAAAGAAATGATTACTGCAAAGGTGGTTGAAGCTACCATTAAAAGTGTTGTTTGTATTTTGAATACCCATTCTGTTCGTTCATCCAGAGAACGCATGTAGAGTCTGATTAGATTTCTTTCACTACTCATGCTTACTTAATTTTAAATGTGGCAATGCAAAGTTAAGTAAATCTCCCGAATAAAGCGTGATGCCGCCAATCGGATTGGCTCGGGAGAGCTCAAATACTAATCATTAAAAATTTATAGCGATGAAAAAGCGAATAATCACAGAAAACTACACTCCGGCTTTGAGAGATATGGAGGTAGGGGAAGTTCTAACTTTTCCGGTTAAGGCGTATAACTCCATAAAGGGGACAATTATCCCCCGATTGAGATTGGAGTTCTGCGTTGAGGATGCTGACTGGAAAGTAGGGGAGGTTGACAAGAGGAAAGGTATTTTTGATGTGGAAAGGGTCGCATGATGATTTCCCTTTCTCCTACGGAACTGCTTGTCGCGAATGAGTACTGCAAGGGGCTTGCCGACAAGGAGGTGGCGGGCAATCTGAATAAATCGGTTTGGACTGTCAAGACCCAGAAAAGAACGATATACCGGAAGTTGGGTATTTCCAAAGATACGGAACTGCTTCTGTATATGATTTGCGATAGGCTTAAGCGTGATTTTGATTTGAAGGAATTACGCAGACACGGGCTTGAATTCCTATTCTCCATTCTGTTCTTATTGATGCAGGTCACTTGCAATGATATTGATTTACGGAGAATGAGAATACCATCACGGGTACGGACAGCTATGCGATATATAAGGACTGGCCGAAAGAATAATAACGACTTTATTTTTTAACGGTATGATATACGAAGTGAATGGTGATTTACGCAGTTCCATGTTGATTGACGGGACAGCGGAGGCGAGATTGGCAGACATCCTCACTATTATGGATTCTCGCACTTTTCCAAAGAGAGAATCTGAAAAAATAGTAGGAGGTCCGGGCAGGTTAAGAGTGTTGGTAAATACTCAAAGAGTGAGAGTTGAGTATAAATCTAATGGGAGAAGCTATTACAATGCTTCGGATGTGTTGAGCTTTGCAAAAGTAAGAAAGGGAAAGAACAATGAAAAGAAGAATCATTATAAACGTGCTACTGCTTAACGTATTGGCACTACCATGTTTATTGATGTTTAATGATGTAGACTCGGTAACGGGAGACTGGAATTATGGTATAAACCTTTTTGGCCTTGTGTATTCGTATTGGTTTTATCACAATGTCCTGAAAAAGGTGTTCAAGATATAGACCTCAGCGGAGGAAGTGTTTCACACATAATTAGATTGATTTAGAATTAGACATGGGAGTTGTCTCTACTCGTGAGAGCAGGGACAGACACGGGCAATTAGCTCAGCTTGGTAGAGCGGTACATGTAGTTAGTATTGGTAATTTGTCATGGTATTGTTTAAAGGTTTCATGTACAGGTCGCGGCGTTCAAATCCCGCATTGTCCACAAGCTTTTTATTGTTTAATCTATAATTCCGTTGTAAAGGACAACGTGAGGTGAGAGTCCTCATTTAAGTTTTTATTTTGCTTTTGTTTTAAGTGACTATCCCGGTGTGGCTTGACCGCCTATTCGGGAGCAACTTTGTTGACCTGCCTGCCCAGTCTGTGAAGATATGGTAGGCAAATATGGGCGTTCGGTGTAATGGCTAACACAACTCATTTGAGGAGATTGGCGGTTCGAGTCCGTCAACGTCCACAATCCAAGAGAGGGTTATTTAGTAGTTTTGTCGTGTTTTATTTTTTGTTTGTGTTTCAAGGTGAACGGTTTGTGAAAATAGTTCATCTATTCTGGGAACGTAGCTCAGTGGATAGAGCACAGTGTGTGGTGGAAGGTTGAGAGTTCGATTCTCTCAAGTAGATTCTTAGCTTAATGGGAGAGCACCACAAGCGGCGGTCGGTGGTTCGAATCCATCCGTTTCTACAAGCCTTTATGAGAGAAAATCCGCTTTTAGTCCGAGAGTAGGGCGAAGATAGCGCAGGGAATCATCCGCGCGGCATCGGTTAGCCGTTGACTCTATCTGAAAGGTAATGCGAAATCGGATAGGATTAGGAGTATTTGTCGTTTGCGCCCCGGAGAATACGCTTCGGGGCTTTCCTTTGGCTATTTTTTTATTAACCACTTTAATATTTTCTATTATGGGACTTATCAAAAGACCTAACGAGCTGACCGTTAAGACTACCTTGTCAGCACTGATTTACGGCCAACCTGGCATGGGAAAAACAACTCTTGCATTATCGGCTCCCAATCCGGTATTGTTCGATTATGACGGCGGTATTCACCGTGTCAATGCCGCCCATCGTGTACCGACCGTCCAGATTACAAGCTGGGACGAGACGAACCAGGTACTTTCGTCCGAAGAAATCAAGGAGTTTTCCACTATTGTGATTGATACTGCCGGAAAGATGCTTTCTTTTATGGATAAGGCGATTATGGCAGCGAATCCGAAGATGAAGAAAGCGGATGGTACCCTTTCTTTGCAAGGCTACGGAGTACGTAAGAACATGTTCATCAACTTCGTTAACCAAGTAACCCTCATGGGCAAGTCTGTTATCTTCGTGGCTCATGAACGGGAGGAGAAAGTAGGCGACGAAAAACAGATACGTCCGGAGATTGGCGGTTCGTCCGCAGGTGACTTGATTAAGGAACTGGATTTGGTTGGTTACATGGAAGCTATCGGTAAGGACAGAACGATTTCTTTTGACCCCTGCGAGAAGTTCTACGGGAAGAATACTTGTAATCTTCCTTCACGTATCAAAATTCCCGTAATCATTGATGAGTCTGGTACCGTAACGGGTGAGAATGATTTCATGACGAAAATCATCAGTACTTATAAGGAGTATCAGACGAAGCAGACGGAACTATCTTCCGAATATGATGCGGTTCTTGATGCTATCCGTGACGCAGTGGAACAAGTGACTGATACACAATCTGCCAATTCTGTTCGGGAAGCTTTAGATACCATGACGCATATCTTTGACAGCAAGGTACGGGCAGGCATGATGCTCAATGAGAAGTGCAAGAGACTTGGCTTGAAGTTTAACAAACTCAGCAAAAGGTATGAACCAGCAGCCTAAATACAGATTCTACCCGTCACTGCTTGATAAATTCGAGCAGTATTTACGGGCTGATGAACAAGTAGAGAGCTTCTGGAATGTCGATAATGAAACGGGGGAATATAAGAAAAGTCCGGAAGTAATTGAAGCGGAGCTGAAGCAAAGCCTACTTGATGCGATAAACCGTGTCCCGTTTGAGAGTGAGGCAGCTGATAAAGGAACGGCCTTTAATGCTGTCATAGACTGCTATATCCACAAGAAAAAGCATATACCAAGCGAACGGGAGCCATACACCATTATCGGTGATGGAGAAACGAATACCATTCAGGTATATTTTCCTGCTACTGATATCGCGCCAGAGCGTAATTTCTTATTTGACCGTAGCTGGTGTATAGAGCAGTCGAAGTATTTTTCCGGTGCATTGTCCCAAGTCTTTGTGTCCGCAGTCATTCCCACTCGTTATGGTGATGTGGAGCTTTATGGGTATATAGATGAGCTCGTTCGTGATACCGTATATGATATCAAGACAACATCTAAGTATGATTTTGGCAAGTATGAACACGGCTGGCAGCGCCATGTATATCCTTACTGTCTGATTGCTTCCAGTCAGATGGAAAGCGTGAAAGCGTTTGAGTACACTGCCTATCAGATGAAGGGCGGTACCAGCCGGACGCCACTAATTAGCGGAACGCAATACCCGGAGTATTACACTTACAATCATGAGCAGACGATTAAACTGCTGACCGCTCACTGTGAGCATTTTATTGAGTTTCTGGAAGTCAACAAAGAACTTATTACGGATAAGAAAATTTTCGGGTTGGAATAATGGCGCAAGAAGCGATTCTGGAAAAGGTCAACGGCGAGGTACACATAAGCAAGTCTTTTGACTTCATGTGTTCCCAGCTTCGTAATGGTCGGTATCGTGTAAAAATCGAAAGGTTCACAGAGCCAAGGACGCTGTCACAGAATGCGCTTATGTGGTTGTGGTTTACTTGTATTGAGCAGGAGACCGGGACGGACAAGCAGGATGTACACGATTACTATTGTAACCGCTTTCTCAGAAGGACTTCGTATTTCAGAGGAAAAGAAATGGTCATTGCCGGAAGCACATCGAAACTCAATACAGTGCAGATGACTGACTTTCTAAATAAGGTTCAGGCCGATGCTGCTGCCGAACTGGGAATAACGCTCCCTCTTCCGGCTGACCGTTACTATAACGAATTTATCAACGAATATAAAGACAGGAGGTAGAAATGAATATCACCAAAGCAAAAATCACGAAAGACAACACGCTTGTTGCCTCTTTCAAGAACGAGAATGAGGACAATGTAACCATTGAGGGAAAGAATCTTATCCATAAGGATTTGCGTGCAGCGTTTAACGAATTGATTCCTCACCTTGCTTTCCTCTGTGAGCAGAAAGAAGCTGATGGAAAGGACTCCATAGATGAACTGCCGGAAGAAATCTTCTCTACATTCGAGGTCACGGGCTACACAGTTAGCGGTTCGGATGACAATGAAGGTGTGGTATTGGTTGGAAAACGTTTTCTTAAAAGTAAGAAGGTGCTTAACCTTATAGCTCCGTTTACCATGTTCAACAATGAGAACGAGGAATATAAGCATGCATTCGAACTGCAGCAGGCAATTGAGGCATGTAATTATGAGGTGGAACAGTATCTTACCGCTAAGAAATGGGCGGTAGTCCAGCAGGAACTTCCGTTCGATGGGGATATTCCTACGGACATTGCAGCCGACCCGGTGGGAGATGCTGCATTTGAAGAGGAAGCGAATGAGTTCCTTAAACAAGTGGTGGAACAGAGTGGCACTACTCTGACGATTGATGGGAAGAAAGTGAAGCCGAGAAACAAAAGTAAAAAAGTGAAGATTAAAGAGCCGGCAGCTTGATATGGCAGCACCTTTTTGTATCACCAAATATCCGGACGGCTTCAAACTGAAATTCATGTATCATCCGATGTTGGTTAAATGCGTGAACAATATTCCATCAGTCAAGGCTAACGCAAAGAAAGCATATCTTTTCAATGAAAAGGCGTGGTGGGTTGACTTGGCTGATGAATGGTATGTTGATACAATGGCGAAATGGGCGGTACAGCAGGGATTCTGCGGTTCCGTGCAACGGTCGGAGCAAAGAAAGGCTGATATAAGCTTTGACATTGCTCCGATGCCGCAGCTGACCGTTCCCCACGGATTGCTACTTGAACCGTACGATTACCAGAAAGAGGGCATAGCCTATGCTCTGGTCCATAAACGGTGTATCTTCGGTGACCAGCCGGGACTCGGTAAGACCTTGCAGGCAATAGGCACGGTGACGATTGCAAAATCCTATCCGTGCCTTGTTGTATGTCCGGCAGCACTTAAAATAAATTGGCAGCGTGAGTTCAAGAAATTTGCTGGAAAGCAGGCGCTAATCCTTGATGACAAGAACAAAAATACTTGGCAGCGCTTCATTGAAACCAAGTGTTGTGACATCTTCATCACTAACTACGAGAGCCTGAAAAAGTTCTTTGTATTGGATGTGAAGAATGATACGCGGTTTACGCTGAAATCAATCACCTTTGACCCACGTATAACCCTTTTCAAGTCTGTAATCATTGACGAGTCGCATAAGTGCAAGTCTACCAAGACCCAGCAGAGCAAGTTTGTTGAGGGCATTTGTAAAGGCAAGGATTTCATTCTTGAACTGACGGGAACACCGGTAGTAAACGATAATACTGACCTTATACAGCAACTCAAGATAATGGGACGGTTGGAGGATTTTGGAGGGTATAAGACATTCACCGAACGTTTCTGTAATGGGCCGAAGAAAGCCTCCAATCTAAAAGAACTGAACTGGCGCCTCTGGAATACCTGCTTCTTCCGGCGTGAAAAAGCCAAGGTATTGACCCAGCTTCCGGACAAGACGAGGCAGTATATTGAGATGGATATCACTACGCGGTTGGAGTATGAAAAAGCGGAAAACGACCTCATACAATATCTGCGTGTCTACAAGAATGCGGATGATGAGAAGATAGCCAAGTCCATGAGGGGCGAGGTGATGGTCCGCATGGGAATATTGAAAGCCATTTCTGCGCGTGGAAAAATCAAGGCGGCTGCCGAATTCATACATGACGTGATAGACGGTGGGGAAAAGCTGATTGTCTTTGCCTACCTGAAAGAAGTGGTAATGGAGCTGAAGAATATGTTTCCGAAAGCAGTGACTGTTACCGGCGAGGATAATGCTGCCCAGAAGCAGATGGCTGTGGATGCTTTCCAGAACAATCCGGATTGTACGTTGATTATCCTTAACTACAAATCGGGCGGTACCGGGCTCACCTTGACTGCTTCCAGCCGTGTAGCCTTCATCGAGTTCCCATGGACTTTTTCTGACTGTGAGCAGGCGGAAGATAGGGCACACCGTAATGGGCAGAAGAATAACGTCAACTGTTACTATTTCCTTGGCAGGAATACCATTGATGAATACATGTATGGTGTTATCCAACGGAAGAAAGGCATAGCTAACGGTGTCACCGGAACGGACGATGTGGTTAAGGAGAATGTGGTAGATATGGCTATGGACTTATTCAAAGGTAAATTATGAGAAAAAGACAGACTACACCGCAATCGGAAAGTCAGATACAGCATAGCTGTCTGACTTGGTTCCGGATTCAATACCCGTCTTTGAGTCTTATGTTGTTCGCCGTTCCCAACGGAGGAAAGCGTGATGCCAGGACTGGAGCACAAATGAAGTACGAGGGAAGTGTAAGGGGTGTTTCCGATTTGATACTGCTTGTACCTAAGAAAGGATTTTCCGCTCTTTGCATCGAAATGAAGAGACCGAAAGGGAAACAAAGCGAGGAGCAGATAAGATGGCAGAGAGAGGCTGAAAAGTTCCGAAATAAATATGTGGTATGCCATTCTCTTACTGAGTTTATGAATGAAGTCAATTCTTACCTATTATGAACTATATTGAGCTAATAAAGAACTTCTGGTTGCAACATAACGCATATTCGCTAACTGTCACAGAAACCGCTTTGTATTTCTACCTGTTAGAAACTAACAACCTCTGTAGGTGGGCGAATACGTTTAACCGTAACAATGGTAAAGTTCTTGCAGACCTTAGCATAGCCTCTCTAAAGACTTTGTCAAATGCTCGGAATAGATTAAAACAAGTAGGATTGATTGACTTCAAAACGAAGAATGGAAGCCCGAATGTAGTGTACACCTTGGTAAAATTTACCGAGGTTGGTGCCGAGGTTGGTGCGCAGGTTGGTGCCGAGGTTGGTGCCGAGATAATAAAACATAAACATAAACAAAAACAGGTGGGTAATTCTGGCGAGTTATTCCCACCGGACCAACCTCCGAAAAAGAAACCTCCGAAACCCAAGGTAGAGTTCATTCCACCTACCGCCGAAGAGGTGAAAGAGTATTTCCGTGATAAACTTCCCGATTGGGAACTGCAAGCGGATATTTTCTACAATCACTTTTCCGGTCTCGGTTGGAAAACTGCTACCGGTGCCAAGGTGGAACGTTGGGATAGTCGGGCCAATCTTTGGATAATCGAGAAAAAACAACAGGACAATGGAAAAACAGAAAATCAAGCCCAAAGACAAAACAATCGGGATGCTGATAAGGCAGCAAAGGCAAGAAACCTCCTTGATGAATATGCAGCCATCGAGCAGGGAAGTAATGCTATCAGCCATCAAGGAGAAATACCCGACCTTTAGTAAGGCTTCTGCCGTATATTCGACATCACTCCAGTCTATGCTTCTTGCAGATACCGAGAAAGCGTACAGCGAGAAGTCTCCCACGCTGTCAGACCTTGAACGGATGTACGGATATGGTTCCTCGTCTCTGTGGGTAAAGACGCAGTTACTGACCATTGATTTTGCTTCCTCTACGAAGGAGGGGGCCGATGAAAATGCCTTGAGTGAATTTTCACGGCTGTTCGTTAGGCAATACCACTACATCAAACTGACGGAGTTCATATTGTTTGTCGCACGGTTCAAGCTGGGAAGGTATGGTAAGTTCTATGGTTATTTCGATACGATAACCGTTGGCGAAGCATTTCGGAAATTTCTTCGGGAACGGTCAGATGAACTGGATATTATCATTCGTCGACGCAATAACCAAGCTTTGGAGGAACAACAAGCTCCGGTAAAACGGAATCACCAACCGCCCGACGACTTACGGGCAAAACTGAATTTGAAATGAAAGAGACCAAACTGATAGCGACTATTCTGTCAATCCTGGCAGTATATGCCGCTTTTTATTTTGTCTGCTATTGGATAGCGGACTATTGTTTAAGAACTTGTTTGTAACGCAATTATGGAAAACAAAACTTTCAAAGAAGCTATCAAGAGTCACCTTGATGAACGTGCCGAGACTGACGAGCTGTTCGCCAAGTCCTACGCAAAAGAAAACAAGAATTTGGATGAGTGCTGTTCCTACATCATGGGAGAGGCACGGAAACGGGGCTCTGCCGTGGCCATGACAGACGAGGAGGTATTCGGGATGGCTATCCACTATTACGATGAGGATGACATCAAAGTGAGCAAGATGCCTGCTGGAACCCGTGCATCCATCTCCACGCTTCAACCCGTAGAACTGACGGAAGAGGAGAAGAAAGCGGCTCGTGAAGCGGCGATAAAACGTTTAACCGAAGAGCAATATGCATCTCTTAGGAAAAAAACGTCACGGGCAAAGAAAGAGACAGCAGAACTACAACAGATGTCATTGTTCTAAATTATGGATGGTATTCTGTCTGGTAAGATTTGCCCTTATTGTGGTAATCGTACCGAATATGTGGATAGTTCTGTTATTTATGGACGTTCTTACGGGATGATATATCTATGCTGGGATTGTATGGCTTATGTCGGTGTGCATAAGGGTACAGACCGAGCGTTAGGACGACTGGCAAATGCAGAATTGAGAGTAGCAAAGAAAGAAGCACATTTCTATTTCGACCAAATAGCTAAGACAAGTCTAATCAATAAGATTTGGAAGGAGCATATTCCCAACACATCAAATAGAAACAAGGCTTATTTGTGGCTGTCAAACCAACTGAACATACCACATGAAGTTTGTCATATTGGTATGTTCGATGTGGAAGATTGCAAGAGAGTTGTTGAACTGTGTAAACCATTGATAGGACAATGAAACTGAGGACGAAATTAGAGAAGCACGCAATGGCATTGGCAGGCAAGTTGCCGCCATTGACGGATGCGCAACGGAGATATGCCATTTCTCTGTTTCCAAAAATAGGCTACTATTTGAAGAAAGGTGAGGTGTGGTGCCAGTGCTGTGGGTATATCGACCGTGTGAGCAAGCCTATGCTGGCAGTATCTCTGGAGATGGAAACCCATTATTGCCCGAACTGCGGGAAATCATTGAATTTGGAACACAGACATAACAGGAAGGCCAATTCCGAAGAAAAGCTCTATTCGGTAGTACAATCCTTCCATGGCATGATGGTAGTACGGCATTCGATGTGCTGCGTGATAATGTGTATGGTTGCGATACCCGTATGTACATCCATGAGGTATTCCAGAATTGGATAACGGATGACGGCAAGGAAGTGATAACCGGGAAGAAATACACCCGTAGCCCGTTTCATTTCAGTTGGGATTACGATAGCAAGACAGATGTTAAGCAGCACAACGGAAGTGCTTCCGGGTATTACGAGATGAACGATGTCTTTGATGTGACGGGAAATTTTCTCTATCCGCGTGCATCAGTCACTCCCTTGCTCCGGCGCAACGGTTGGATGGGGCGATTATTGAAGATGGCACGGGTTTCTGTTGTGGATACTATTTGCCAGCTGCTTACCAACCCCTTAGCCGAGACTTTGGTAAAGACTGGGCAGTTGTCCGTTTTTGAATACATGTTGCGTAAGGATAACTACGAGATACCTTTCCGGCATGCCCTTAACATCTGCAACCGGAATCATTACATCGTTCAAGATGCTTCCCTATGGTTCGACTATCTGGAAGCATTGGCATACTTTAACCTCGACACCCATAACGCTAAATATGTTTGTCCGCCTAACCTTATGGAAGCACACGACAAGATGATGGAGCGTAAACGCAAGGTGAAAGCGAAACGGAGTTTGGAGGAAAAGTACAAGGAGGCAGCCAAGTGGGAAGAAGTGTACAAGAAAGACAAAGGGAAGTTCTTCGGTGTGTGCTTCGGTGACGGTGAGATAATGGTGACGGTGATAAGCAGTGTTGCCGAGATAGCGGAAGAAGGTGCGGCAATGCACCATTGCGTATATGACAATGGTTATTACAAGAGGCCGGATTCTCTGATACTTTCTGCAAAGGACACCGAAGGGAAACGCATCGAGACTGTGGAACTGAATTTGAAAACTTTGAAAGTAGAGCAGTCAAGGGCGGTATGCAATGGTGTTTCGCCTTATCACAATCGTATCATTGGTCTTGTGGAGAAGAATATAAATCTAATTAAACAACGAATGACAGCATGAAAGAATATATAGAATTTCTGAAAGACAAGATGGCCATCAGCCGTCAGACCGGGTTCGAGGTCAATCCGGATGAACTGACACCGTCGTTATATCCCCATGTGAAAGATACTGTTCGCTGGGCGGTGTCCGGTGGTTGCCGTGCCATATTCTCCAGTTTTGGTATGCAGAAAACCGTTACTCAGTTGGAGATACTTCGGGTAGTTCTGAAACACAAAGGCGGCAAAGGGCTGATAGTTTGTCCCAAACGTGTAGTGGTTGAGTTCCTTACACAAGCGGAACAACATCTGCACATGAAAGTGACCTATGTACGAACTATGGCTGATGTGATGATATGCCCGACTGACATCATGGTTACGAACTACGAGCGTGTGCGCGACGGTGAAGATGGTGTAAGAATAGAACCTTCCTACTTCACCGCAACATCATTGGATGAAGCGAGTGTATTACGTGGTTTCGGTACCAAGACCTATCAAGAGTTCCTTCCCTTGTTTGCGGATGTTCCCTACCGCTTTGTCGCCACCGCCACGCCATCGCCCAACAGATACAAGGAACTGATACATTATGCCGGTTATCTCGGTGTGATGGATACCGGGCAGGCGCTTACCCGTTTCTTTCAGCGTGACAGCACGAAGGCGAATAACCTTACCCTTTATCCGCACAAGGAGAAGGAGTTCTGGTTGTGGGTAAGTACATGGGCGTTGTTCCTCACCAAACCGTCCGATCTTGGTTACCCCGATACCGGATATGAATTGCCGGAACTGCGTGTACATGAAGAAGTGGTTAGTGTTGATAACTCCACAGCCGGAACTGACCGTGACGGACAAGTGAAGATGTTCCGTGAAGCTGCTCTCGGACTTGCCGACGCAGCGAAAGAACGTCGGGACAACATGCAGGAAAAGATTGTCCGTGTGGTGGAAATCATTAACCGTCCTGAAAACAAAGACGACCATTTCCTTTTATGGCATGACCTGGAGAATGAACGGAAGGCTTTGTGTGATGCCATACCCGGATGTAAGGCTGTGTACGGCTCGCAGGATGATGAGGAAGCCGACAGAGTAATAGCGGACTTTAAGGACGGCCATCTGAAATATCTGGCTGCCAAACCGGAGATGCTTGGTGAAGGTTTGAACTTCCAGTACCACTGTCATAAGGCAATCATGTTCATCGACTACCGTTTTAACGACAAGTTCCAGGCGATAGCCCGTATCTACCGTTTCATGCAGCAGCATCCGGTTGACCTTTATCTGGTCTATGCGGAAAGTGAGGGAGAGATATACAAGAGCTTCATGCAGAAGTGGGCGCAACACCGCGAGATGGTAGCCAAGATGACCGATATAGTCCGTGAGAACGGTTTGTTCGGCTTGCAGGCAGAGGAAAAGATGATGCGGTGGATGTTTGCCAGCAGGGAAGAAAAGTCCGGTAAACTGTGGATGGCGATCAATAATGACAATGTTCTTGAATGCCAGACTATGGAAAGTAATTCGGTGGACTTGATTGTAACCAGCATCCCGTTCTCCAACCACTATGAGTACACTCCGACCTATAACGACTTCGGGCATAATGAGGACAACGGCAAGTTCTTCGAGCAGATGGATTATCTTACACCGGAGCTTATGCGTATTCTTAAACCCGGTAGGTTAGCTTGCATCCATGTGAAAGACCGTGTACTGTTCGGCAACGCTACGGGTGACGGTATGCCTACCATCGACCCGTTCAGTGAAATGACTGTATTCCACTACATGAAACACGGTTTCCGCTACATGGGGCGCATCACGGTGGATACGGATGTGGTAAGGGAGAACAACCAGACTTATCGGCTTGGATATACGGAGATGTGCAAGGACGGTTCAAAGATGGGTATCGGTTGTCCTGAATATGTCCTTCTTTTCCGCAAGCTTCCTTCTGACACCTCACGGGCTTATGCTGATTTGCCGGTGACCAAGAACAAAAGCGAATATTCGTTGGCCCGTTGGCAGATAGACGCTCATGCAAGTTGGAAATCTTCGGGTAACTCTCTATTGAGTTACGAGGACATGAAAGGGGCCGGCATTGACAAGATACGCCACCTATTCAGGAACTACGAGCGTGGGCACGTCTATGATTATGAGGAACACGTATCATTCGCCGAAGAGCTGGAGGCATACGGAAAACTGCCAAAGACATTCATGGCCGTTGACCCGGTAAGCAAGAAGCCCTGGATATGGGATGATGTCACCCGGATGCGCACGCTCAATACCAAGCAGTCGCAGAAGAAACGGCAGAACCACATCTGCCCCCTTCAGTTAGATATTGTCGAAAGATTGATTGAACGGTATTCAAACAGGGGTGAACTGGTGTTTGACCCCTTCGGAGGTATCGGCACTGTTCCATATTGCGCTATCAATCTGGGGAGGAAAGGTCTGTCTACCGAACTCAATTACGACTACTGGAAAGATAGTCTTTCATATCTGTATGAGGCAGAGATGGAGGTCAGCGCACCCACATTGTTCGACTTAATGAATGATGCCGTATGAACATTCACCAGATAGTTCCCCGTTCGGATTGCACCTCCTTCGCCAAGTGCGGCAAGCATTCCCTTGCATATTGCAGGAGGTACGGTGCGTCCGAATGCGGGCCATGTGAAATCGTGAGGAGGAAACCCCGTAACCGGGTGGTGGTTGACGGAGTGGAGCGTAAGCTGTGCACCCGCTGTGGTAGAGCGCTTCCGTTATCCCGGTTTTTCGATAGGACAGCCCGTCGTAACGGTAAGGAATACCATCTGAAAGCGTCATGGTGCAAGATGTGTATGGCAGAGGTACAGAGCGAACGGAATAGAAAAAGGAAAATGAATTGAGATTAACATGTGCAAAAAGAAGTCATTTCTGCACATGAAGTATTAACACGAGCGGAAACCGGTGGTTTTTGCTCATAACAAGAAGAAAAATGAATAAGGAAATAACCCTTGAATGGCTTAGATTGGAGTTTTATAAATGCAATCATGCCAAGTACAGAGAGTATGCTGATGAATGGTTAAACAACCTTACTGATGCACAGATAGAGGGATTTGAAAGACAGCGTATAGGACAAATTGATAAATCGAAATGCGTATGAAACAGACGATAGAAGAAGCGGCAATGAACTTTGCCAATTATGAATCCAATATTTTAGATAAATTGCCTTTTAAGGTAAAAAATGTGGTCGATTATGACAATGGACTGACGAGGGGTTTCAAGGCTGGTGCCGAATGGCAGGCAAAGCAATTCCCATGGATAAGCGTAGAAGATGCAATACCTAACAAACAAGCAAAAGGCATGTGTCAAGTGAAATATGTTGATGGTAGTATTGATGAAATGGCAATGCGAGAAGTGAATAAATGGATATCCCCCTACATCAAGACTGGATATGTTACTTATTGGAGACCTATTCCCTCATTCGACGGAACCTTGAAGCAAACAAAGATGTATTACAACGAATGAAAAGGAGATTGAAAATGGACATAGATAACAAATATAGGATTCCCCTTGTCGGGGTCTATAATGCGGCGGTGTTTGAATGCTCCGAATGTGGTACAAGTATTCTCAACGATTACCATAAGCATATCTGTGGGATTGCAGAAGCTCGTATTGGGATAGTCTCTGTAAAAGAGTGCCCGGCATGTTTTACGAAGTATTATTCTCATTTGTCAGAAACCGACTATAATCTGTTTTTGTATAGCATAAAGAAAGGCGAAAATTTACATTTTAAAAATATACATTCATGAAACAGACAGTAGAAGAAGCAAAAATAAAGAAAGCGAAAGCAGAAATGGAGATAGCCCGGATTCTGGAAAATCTCGAATTAGAAATCGGATTGAAAACCAATATAGTTTATGTGTATCGGGAAAACGCAGAATCAGAACCTTTATCTCAACCCAAAGAGTGTATAAGAATAGATATTATTTTAACACTATGATAAAATTAAGACTGATACTCCGATTTCTGCTTATCCCTTTATGGTTCGCCATATTCATTGTCTATCTGCCGATATGGTACCTGCAAATGAGTTGGTATTATTTCGACTTTAGCGATTACTGGGATAGCTATATGGTATTATGGGACAGAATAATGTTGTTTTTTAAACTTAAAAAGAAATAGAAGAAGGTTGTGGAAGTAAAGTACGGAATAATAATAGATGGAGTGCTGCATAAAGGTATAGTTATGAAGAATGCCCATTGTGACGGATGTTCATTAATAACAATTTGTCACGAAATACGTGGTAATGATGCATTATGTGCTATAATAGATTGCGACAAGTTTATCAATCGTGGCAAAGTAACAGACATTAAGATAGATAAGGATAATAAACAATGAAAAAGTACAGAATATACAGATACGGACTTTTTGACCACATTTTTGACGTTCAAGTGAAAAAATGGTATGGCTGGGTACTTGTTAAGAGGTTTAAGGCAGATATAAGTTCTGATGACACAATGATAGATAATATTTATTATTGTGAAATGTTATCTAAAGAACTTTTAGATAAGCTGGAGGAGGAATTATGAGACCAAAACAAGTATTATCAGTCGAACAGATGAAGCACTTGCAGGAGCTTGGATTAGATACAAGCGATGCAAGCATGGTCCTTATCGCTACAGACGATGATAGTTGCTCATTGGACTGGGAAACCGCCTTGACTGCAATATCTGCACATTTGTATGAGGTCAGTTTTGAATTGTTCGATGCGGATTCTTCCTATTACAACCATTCATATCGAAAAGATTGCGGAGTGTTCACCTTGCAGGACATTCTCGACAAGCTTCCCCCAATAATTGACGAGGTTTATTGGCTTACATTAGAAGTTATGGATAGGCGAAAGAATGAATGGAAGATTAAATATGCTCGTATAAATGCAGAACATGAATGTGCAAGTTTTAGTTCAGAAAAACTTATTGACGCAGCCTACGAGATGCTGTGTTGGTGCATTAAAAAGGGGTTTGTTAAAGTTAATAAGGAGGTTAAAGAATGAAAGCACATGTAATGAAACTTGAAAACAACTGTGTGATTGTTGACGAGGAATATTTTAATGAGATAAAGAAGAAGGCAGAATCCAACCAAGAAAGGATAAACGAGATTGCCGAGGAAAAGTTTTTGGAATATGTCAAAGAAAGCGGTATCGAACTTTCCTATAAAGTAAACGGAATACCTTATATATTTCATTATGATTTGTTGAGTGAATTGAATTATGATGAAAGAGGTTATCCAGAATCCGTATCAGAAGAGATGAAGCATGTTATTGCAGATGATATAACCGAGGCTTTGAACGACAAGTTTAAAGGACTGAAAGACGAGGCTTTGAATTACGCAATAAGCGAGTTTGACAAGCGGAAACACGGTTTAGAGGCTACTGTAAAAATATGGAAACATTTCGCATTAATCTTTATCATTACGACTATTGTTTTAACATTTAGATTATTTATACAATTATGACCGAAGAACATGTAACATTAGAGACAGCGAAGCTGCTGAAAGAGAAAGGCTTCAATGAGTATTGCAAAGATGTCATTAGCGATAAAGGCTTGATGATGGAAACCATATTCCGAACCAGCAAGGATTTACCTAAATCATTCTATTCTTGTCCAATGCAATCCATAGCCCAAAAGTGGCTGCGTGAAACCAAGTACCTGCATATTGAAATATCCTATATGTATGAAAATTATTGGATATATGATATACTAACAATTCCGAACCATGACTTAGTAGGGTTGTCGGATAGACCTATTATCCATTATAAATCCTACGAGGAAGCACTTGAAGCCGGTTTGGTGGAATGTTTAAAACTTATATGATTATGAGACAAGAAATGAAAATCGGAGAAATATTCGAATGCAACGGAGAAAAAATTATAGTGAAAAAAGATAGCGATATTATGTGCGGTTGTGATAAATGCGTCTTTAATTGTAAACCGGAATGTAATGATTATTATTGCATTTCTTGTGTTAGGCAAGACAAGCAAGGTGTATACTTTGAAAAAGTAGAGGAGAAACAGCAATGAAGAAAATAATGTTAAATGATAAATACGGCTTAACCCAAGCTGTGTTGGAAGGTCGGAAGACTATGACGAGAAGAATAATCAAATGTCCAGAAACATATAAAGGGCGTCCGGTTAAAGGTTTAAGGATTACCGGGTCAAAAGATATTCGCTTGGCAGTTGAAATGCTTGTGTACAATGAGGAGTGCGATGATTTTGTCCCGATGTATATCCAACCGAGATACGAAATAGGTGAAGTCATTGCCGTTGCGCAAAGTTATGAAAGTTTAGGGATGAATCCCGAAATCGCACTTAATGATAAGGACGGAATAGGATTTTATACTAAAACTAAATTCGCACCCGGCTGGAAAAATAAAATGTTTGTCCGTGCTGACCTTATGCCCCACCATATCCGCATTACCAACATCAAAATCGAAAGATTGCAAGACATTTCCGATGAAGATTGCTTGCGTGAGGGCGTTGAACTGAACACTCGCCAATATGAATGTGATGGAACCAAATATTATTGTGTTCGTGGATTAGGGTATTGGCGAGCGATTGGATGCACCAACTTTAATACCCCTCGTGAAGCCTTTGCCGCCCTCATAGACAAAATCTCCGGTAAAGGTACATGGGAATCCAATCCTTATGTATTTGCTTACGAATTTGAACTGATTGATTAATATGATTATGGAAACTGTAGGACTGATAATTAAAATCTCCATCACTTTATTCAATGCCATTGCATTAGGATTTGTCCTAATCATGGTAAGCAGATGGCATAAGCGCATGGAGGACAAGCTGAATGAGATAAGGGAATACGCCCGTAGGGTTTCAGACCGTGATGATGTTATTTATATGAATCAGCTTCAATGGCTGAAAAGTAAGTTGATTGAAGAGGAACGGTACGAGGAAGCCGCTAAAGTCAATAAATGTATTGAGGATGAGTATAACAAATTAAAGAATAGTAAACATGAATCTAAATGAATTGCGCGACCGCGCCTATAAAACCGCCTGCGAGCACGGTTTTCACGATGAAGAACTGAGTAACGAACACTGCCTTTGCCTTGTCATATCCGAGCTTATGGAAGCTGTGGAAGCTGACAGGAAAGGACGATTTGCCAAAGTTCCGGTCGATAAAAAAGGTACAATATTTGACGAACGGACTTTTCATTATCAAAATAAGTATTTTGCGGAAAACTTTGAAACATATATCAAAGACTGTGTGGAAGACGAGCTTGCCGACGCAGTTATACGCCTGCTTGATTTGGCTGGATTAAGAAATATATCCATTGATGATTTTCTTGAAGAAGCGATATATGGTGCATCCGAAAGTTGCGTAGGTGAAACATTTACTGAAAGCATATACGCCATATCCACATTGCCAATTCGTCATTTTTATAAATATAATTATTCTTTTGAAAATCAGATAGGTCATATGTTATTATCAATCTTCGGTCTAGCCAAGCATCTGAACATAGATTTGCTCTGGCATGTCAATCAGAAGATGCGATACAACGAATTGAGAGAAAACAAACATGGGAAAAGATATTGATTATGGAAAAGAAAGTAAAATTGTGAAATAGAAATTAGAAGTATATTATCAAACTTGGATTCGATATATTATGGACATTTAGTAAGGACGAATAGCTCTATGTCCATGTATTTACAATATATGAGCAGGCCGCCAATCAACAGCATGAACAAACTACATAAAAGAGGAATTGTAAAACTGAGTATGTAGTTTGCTGAACAGAAATATTTATTCCAACCTTTTTTCCTTTCTCCTAAGTCTTCTCGTATGAGTTTGGCAGTTATAGAACTTCTGTCCCTGTATTTGAGTGTTACTTCCAACGCTTTTCTGATTTTAAGGAGTGTACAACAAATAAATGCTGATATAATAAAGCCTAAAAAAGATAATATTATCAGTATAGTTAATTTATATTTAGCTTGGATAGCATCTCCTAAGAAAATAGCGACTTCTATACTTAGAAAGAGGGTAAAAAACAAAATGAAGTAGTTAAATCTGGCATAAAATATATTCTCTATATGCTTTCTTTCTTCCTCTATTTCTACTAATCTGTGTGGTGCTACAAAATACTTAGATTCATCCGTTTCAGTTTTCATTCGATTTGAGATTAAATTTTTCCGCAAATGTAAATATAAAAAATAATTTATGAAAGCAATAACCATAAAACAACCTTGGGCATCCTTGATAGTCCACGGCATTAAAGACATTGAGAACCGAACTTGGCCGTGCCCTAAGAAATACTTAGGGCAGAGGGTGCTGATTCATTCAAGCGCCGTCCCCATGGAAATGATTAATCCTAATAGTGTATTTACGAAAAGGCAATGGGATAGCTTTTCACTTGGATTCCAGAGTGAGATTATTTGCGGCAATGGATATGTAAATTCTGCTATCATTGGAAGTGTCGAAATTGTGGATTGTGTTGTGAATCACTCTTCCATCTGGGCAGAGAAAGGAGTTTATAACTGGGTACTGGCTAATCCTATCCTTTACTCTAAACCTATCGAGAACGTGAAAGGGAAACTATCTTTCTGGGACTATTCCTGTATTAAAGAGGTAAAAATTGAGTGTCCGGAATGTGGCAGTATAGAAATAGCTGTCGAAGATTATACGACGGCTCCGTTCCCGACTTATCTGCATCGATGCAACAAGTGTGACTATGTGATTATGGAAAGTGAGTGGAATGTAATAAAGTAGGATATGGAATTTGATTGGTATTGGTTTGTTGTAACAGTTTTGATAATCTGCGTTACTGTATATAACTGTTTAAATAGCTATTGGAAACATAAGTATAGGGATAATAATGGAGATGGAAAACCGTACTAGCATGGCAAAATGTACTGCCAAATCGTGTCAGTAACTTCTTTGATACCGGATAGTCCGTTCGTGGATTATTCGGTATCTTTATTGTCGTAACGTAAAATAGTGTATCAATGGAGATAATTTATAGAAAAATAGAGACCCTTAAAAAGCTGGATAACAATCCCAGAACCATATCAGAGGAGCAGATGCGGATACTCAAAGAGTCTATTTATAGTAATCCGGACTACTTCGAAGCACGTCCCATCATACTCTCTGACCGGACTGGGGAACTGGTGATTATAGCCGGAAACCAACGGTATGAGGCCAGTGTAGAACTAGGACTTTCTGATGTGCCGACGGTTCTGCTTCATGGGTTGACAGAAGAGCGGGAACGGGAGATTATTATCCGTGATAACGTGAATAATGGTACATGGGACGAAAAACTATTGAAGGAGTGGAATGCAGAGTCTTTGATGGATTGGGGATTAAACTTTGATTTTGACTATGATAGTCTGGTAGATAGTGAAAGTGATGCCCGGAATAAATACACGAAAAAGATTGAAGCTCCGGTGTATGAGCCTAAAAGCCCTGTATGCCCGGAGATAAATTCTCTCTATGATAAAAGCAAATATGAAGAACTGCTTTCGGAAATAGACAATTCAGATGTTCCGGCCCGTGTGAAGGAATTTCTTCGAATAGCAGCATTGAGGCATATAGTATTTGATTACGGACAGATAGCAGAGTTCTATGCTCATCAAGAGAAAGAAGTCCAGGAACTGATGGAGGCATCTGCACTGGTAATAATAGATTTTGATAAGGCGATAGAGAACGGTTATTCTCGGTTCAAGGAGGATATTTATGAAATAATGCTGGAGGACACTGAAGATGAGGAGTGATTTTGTAGCGTTCATACTGACGCATGGCCGTGCCGATTCCGTCATCACAGATAAGACATTGCGGAAGTGTGGCTATACGGGACCAATTGTTTATGTGATAGACAATGAAGATAAGGCGGCCGCAGATTATTACGCGAAATATAAAAACGTTGTAATGTTCGATAAACCGAAGATTGCAGAGACTTTTGATGAAGCGGATAATTTTGATGATCGCAGAGCTATTGTTTATGCGCGCAATGCTTGCTTTCAGATAGCAAGGAAACTTGGTTACAAATACTTCATAGAACTGGATGATGATTACGATGTTTTTTCTTTTACTTACGGCAGAGATGGTACAGTCAAACAGAGGGCAATAAAGCAATTGGACGTGGTATTTGAAGCTATGCTACGTTTTTATGAAAATATTCCGGCTCTCACTTTGGCTATGGCTCAGAGAGGCGATTTTGTAGGAGGAAAGGAGAACGATATTTTGAAAGGCGAGAAGATGAAACGGAAAGCGATGAATTCTTTCATCTGTTCCGTAGATAGACCGTTCCAATTCGTTGGTCGCATTAATGAAGATGTGAACACCTATACCACGCTTGGTAGCAGGGGATGTCTGCTTCTGCAGGTTCCACAAGTGGCGCTAAACCAGAAGCAGACGCAGAAGAATAAAGGAGGTATGACGGATATATACATGAGTCAAGGGACATATGTCAAGAGTTTTTATACGGTTATGATGATGCCATCCTCTGTGAAGGTGGGCGTGATGGGCCATAGCGAGGAAACGAAAAGATTGCACCACGTGATTAATTGGAATAACACTGTTCCTAAGATATTGGACGAACGATTCAAGAAGAAATAAGATGGCGGCACCAACTGGAAATAAATTTTGGATGTTAAGAAGTAAGCATGGAAGGGATAAGCTCTTTTCTACGCCGGAACTCTTGTGGGAGGCAGCATGTGAGTATTTCCAATGGTGCGATGAAAACCCATGGTTGTCCAAAAAGGCCATTCAAAAGACTGTTCCGGTAAGAAGGAAGAAAGGGAAGAAAGTGGAGACAGTCAATGAGCAACAAGTACAACAAGAGGTTTCCCCAACTTCCCGTCCGTATTCCCTAACCGGGTTCTGTATTTATGTAGGTGCTTCTTCCAAGTGGTGGAGCACTTTTCGTTCCGAATGTAGAAATAAGAATGATGAAGATTTTTTGGAGGTCATCGCGCGCGTGGAGGAAACCATCGAGACGCAGCAGTTTGAGGGGGCGTGCGTTGGAGCTTTCAATGCGAATATCATTGCCCGAAAGTTAGGGCTTGCTGACAAGCAGGAGGTGGACCATACGAATGCAGGAAAAGAGTTCAAAGGATTTAATTTTCTACCATATACAGAAGATGCGGAGAAAGTCAAGTAATGGGATATAAGGTCAATATAAAGCAGAGGTTAGCCTATAACTACCTTCGTGACGATGTTACGAAGTTTCTGTGTTATGGTGGAGCTGGTGGAGGTGGAAAGTCATGGCTTGGGTGTGAATGGCTTATGCAATGTGCTTACTATCTCCCGGGCACTCGATGGTTTGCTGGCCGAAATAATTTGAAAGATAGCCGTGAGTCTATCTCTGTCACTTTCGACAAGGTGGCAAAGTGGCATCGATTCACTGACTACAAGCAGACCAATGACGGTATACTTTTAGGGAATGGGTCGGAAATCATCTTTCTTGACTTGACATATTATCCCGTCAAAGACCCAATGTATGAGCGATTGGGCTCTAAGGAGTTTACTGGAGGGTGGATTGAAGAAGCCGGGCAGGTTCACTACCTCGCATTTGAGGTTTTGAAGACGCGTATAGGACGGCACTTGAATGATGTGTATAGAATATCCGGAAAGATACTTATCACTTGCAATCCGAAGAAGAACTGGCTTTATCGTGAGTTCTACAAACCGTGGAAAGAAGGCAGGCTGGAAGCCCCATACGCTTTTATTCAAGCATTGGTTCAGGATAATCCCTACGCTACCGAGGACTACATAGATACGCTCCGTAATACCAGGGACAAAGTGACAAAGGAGCGCTTGTACTATGGTAATTGGGAGTATGACAACGACCCGACAGCACTCTGTGATTATGATGCTATTTGTGACCTATTCGCAAATGAGCACGTCAAACCGATAGGATTATCGACGGGAGCAGCTGACCTTGCCATGAAAGGACGCGACCGCTTTGTCGGGGGGCACTGGGTGGGTAATGTGTGTTATATCCGGTTAGACCAGGAATATAGCACGGGTAAATCTATTGAGACGGACCTTAAAAACATGATGATACAGTGGAAGATTCCACGTAGCATGATGGTAGTTGATAGTGATGGACTTGGAAGCTACCTTGAAAGTTATTTGAATGGCATCAAAGAATTTCATGGTGGTAACCGACCTATTAATCCAGAGTACGACAATCTGAAGTCTGAATGTGCATTTAAGCTTGCAGAACTAATAAATAATCGGCAGATAAGAGTTATATGTACGGAAGCGCAAAGAGAGCGCATAATGGAAGAATTGGCTGTTTTGAAGCAAGACCATATAGATGCTGATACCCGAAAGAAAGGGATAATTAACAAGGAGAAAATGAAAGAGATACTTGGTCATTCTCCGGATTACCTCGACATGTTGATAATGGCAATGCTTTTCCGTATAAAACCGATACCTAAAAGACCAAAAGCAAAATTAGGACAGATATGACAGTAAAAGAGTTTTTGATATTGAGTAACGTGGCGAGCAATGCTACTGAACTGTTGGAGCAGATAGGAAAGTTGCCTAAACCGGACTTTGTCGCAGGTGTCAGAGTTCCGGAGACTCTGAACGACCTCACCATAGGTCAGTTGATGGAACTGCAATCCGTACACAATGTAATAGACTGTATAATGGTTCCATGTCGTGTTGTCCTCGGTTTGCCTATTGATAAGATAGAGAAGTATGAAGCAGCGGATATTTTGGGATTCTCCACATGGATAGCTAGGGAAGTTGAACGTATTACCAAGCTCTTTGAAACTACAAGCGTGGCACCGACTCCGGAAGAAAGACGTGCCGGAGTGGATAAGCTTTCGTTCGGGTTGTTTGGCTTGGTGGATTACTATGCTACCCGTATGGGGATAACTGACCATGAGCAGGTAGAGAGTGTTCTATGGGTAAGAGTGTACAAGTGTCTTGACATGGATGCAGAGAAAATACGCTATGAACGTCGATTACGGGAAATATATCAGAATAAGCAATGAATACAAGTGTAGAAAGGAAAATCGCTTCTATCGCAGAGAATCTGGAAGGAGTTACCTATTTATTTGATAACTGGGTGACCGCCAACGTCCGGCTGGATAAGATGCCATTGCCGGCCATTATAAATCTGCTTCCTGCATCTGGGAAGTTCGTCATATCAAGGACTCAGTTAAGAGATTGCCCAAATTGCATGATTGCTTTTGTAGACAAGACGGCGTTTGATTTTGACGGGGTGGAGAATGATGAGGTTATTGAGAGGTGCAAAGGGTATGCAGTTCAATTTATCCGTGAGTTGAATAGGAGCGGGTTGTTTGAGTGGGTAAGCGATGAGGTCTCTTATTCCGTTTTCTATGATAAGCTGGATGTAAATGTTACTGGAATAGTAATAGAATTGAAACTGAAAGAGGTTCAAGGAGTACCCATGTGTTAGTTATGGAAGACAGAAGAAAGGACGTTAAAGATATACTGAACGAGGAGTTGGATAAACTTCGGCAGCGTATCATTGAGAATCATATACAAGCTGGACAGCGTGCAAGCGGAAGAACCATCAAGAGCCTGCATGTCGTAGTAGATGATAATCATGGTGTTTTATTCGGTAGACAGGCTTTTGGAGTTCTGGAAACAGGACGCGGACCGGGAAAAATCCCAAAAGGTTTTTGGCAAATAATTCAGCAATGGGTGGTGGATAAGAGGATTCAAGTAGAAAAGCCTAAATCGTTTGCTTATCTCGTAGCTCGTAAGATTGCAAATGAGGGTACTAGGCTTTATCACTCTGGAACGCATGAGGATATATATTCAACGAGTGTTACACAAGCGATACGGGATATTATGGACCGTGTGTTTGGTGTTTTTCTGAACGATGTACAACATATAAATTTGCATAGTAATGAGGACGCATAAGATAGGAAATACTACAATCGAGTATCCGGATGAAATATCTTTCTGTTTCAATCCGGTAGTGATAAATATTAGTGGATATACTTGGGCATGGGTGGAAGCAACGATAACCGACGTACTTACCGGAAAGGAATATAAGGAAAAGCGTGCATTATTTAAAACCGCATGTTTCTTTGATCTGTCTTTCTATATGCAATCGGCTTTTGATGCAACGGAGTTTGGCAAGATTGACTATCAATCCTCTATTCCACAAGATAGTCAGCTTGGGCGTCTGTTCTCTGTTGAAGTGGATATGTATACGTCTGATAGCACTATCGGAGAAAGTTTCCAGTTTAATACTTTTATTATTTGGGGCGCAATGAAAGTCGGCGAAAGATATAATGGTGACCGTATTCTAACATGGTTTAGGAACTTACCATTTACGGTCGGTATGTACACTGCGGGGGCCAGTACTGTTAGTGTGACTGCTGACGGTCAAGTTTTGCCGTCCATCATATTGTCTGACCGCAAAGTGTATAATCTTACTTTACAGGGTATTGATGCGAATAGGGATGTTGTTTTGAATCTCCCTGGAACCAGTACGGGAGCAAGTGTATTCGATAATACCTTTGACTTTACTTTTCACGCATTGACGAATGTGGCCGCAAATGTGAGGCTTTTAGTTGATGAATGCACGGATGGAATTTATTTACGTTGGATAAATCGTCATGGCTTTTATTGCTATTGGTTGTTTAAACGTGGTGATGAAAGCAAACAAATTGCCAATGATGGTGAATTCATTCGTAATAATATGCAAGACTATAACTATGTTAATGGCTATCATGGAGGTTCAGGACGTAAGCAGAGAAAAACAGAAGAGAATGCATTGTTGGTGTGTGCTCCTTTAGTGGACTCTGAAACGTTTGACTTCTTGTTTCAACTCGCGTTGTCACCCATCGTTGATATGTATGCAGGTAAAAATGTGAATGGAGTTGATAGCTGGAAGGCGGTGAATGTATCTGTTGGTAATTTCAATAAGACAAAAGCCGTATTGCAGGATTTCGTAGCAACAATCATATTACCAGAAACAAGAGTACAAAGCTTATGAGAAACGATATGCTATTCATTGGTGATAAACTGATGGATTTGGATGATGATACCAAAGTAACGCTCAATTTCAAAAGTAATATATTTACGGATTTGAGTAAGATTATAAGTAATAATTCTTATACTATCAAACTTCCGAATACTATACGTAATCAGTGTGCAATCATGCATGCTGATTTACCTTCATGCGACATCGTTTATCCTAGAATTAAACTGAATGCTCGTTATTTTCGTAACGGGATAGAGATACTCAATAACGCAACTGCGGTCTTATTGTCTACATCGGATGTTTTTGAATTTGCTCTTTCATGGGGTAATGTCTCTAGATTTGCAAATATTATAAGTGGAAATAAAACGCTACGTGATTTGAAGGATAGACACAATTATGAGGTCATTGCTGATGATGATTTTCCAGATTATCATGTATTTTGGAAAGTAGGTTCTTTTGAAGGAGATACTTCCGGTAATTTTTTTATTCCTAAAGTAGACTATGGTATACGGCGGGAAGATACAACAGGGTGGTATCATCCGGGGTGTAAGGTTACCTGGATTTTGTTACAAATTATGAAAGATAATGGCGTCACTTTTACGTTTCCTGCTAATCGCGCTTTTATGTTAAGTAGATTGTTTGTACCCTTATTAACTCGTAATGATAGCAGAAGTTATGCTGCAAAAAATGCATTACATGCAGAGTTTAGTTACTATGTACATGGACGTCTTGATAAGGGAGAACCGGAAAAATTGTATTTTGCAGATAAGTCATTTTCAAGCTATTATGGGACTATAACCAAGTTTAAAAGTAGTTCTGGAAAAATTTATATTCAAGGCTTTAAACTTAATGCTCCGAATATGAAGATTTTGATGAATGGTAATGTGTCGTTTGATGTATCCACTTCTATATACCCTAATGGAGCATGTCTGGTTGCTTATTACATTATGGATGATGATACAAGAGTCGATATTGCAACTATAGATTATAGCAAGATTGAGAGGCATAACACAAATAGTTATACTATCTATTTTGATTTTACAGATATAGAGACAGATACGCTAGAGGAAAGTAAGGAGATTTTGTTTGGATTACTTGACGCAGGGTGGATTGATGATGGTGGTATATCTATGGATAATTCATTTAGCATTACAGCTATATGTGATCAAGTGATGCCTTCGATAGATGATGAGATAAATGCAGGATATGGGCACTTCCCGATTATTGCAAATTTGCCCGAAATAAAACAGATAGATTTTATTAAAGCTGTTGCTGCAATTCTCGGTGTTTTTGCTGTTCCTGGTAAGAATGATTCAAATTCCATTGAGTTTGTTTCTGTAGATACTATTAAAGAAAATGAAACAAGAGCATATGATTGGACAAAAAAGGTTGTTGCTACTTATAAGGAGAATAAACCTAATATGTTGGAATATAGGCTGAATGATTTCGCACAGCTGAATTATCTGCGTTACAAAGAAGACTCTACGGTTAATGGCTCTTATGATGGAGCATTACAAGTATTAGATTACACTTTGGATTCAGAGCGTGATATTCTTACGCTTCCATTTGCTGGTACTGATATGGCAGGTGGCGTTGCGTCTATAAAGTTATATAAGTATGACAGTGATGGTAAATCTTCTCTAGAGAAAGTGGAGCCAAGAATTTTACTTTGTACAGATGATGCAGATGTTCTGAAAGGAACATTTGAGGAACTTGATTTTTCTTCTGTGATTAACTCTTATTACAAAAGTTATAGTGAGGTCATTTATATGCCTAAAGTAATCACAGAAAAGATAGAAATAAATGATATTGAGTTGAGAGACTTGGATATGACTGTTCCAATTTACTTGGCCCAATATGGTAGATATTATGCCATTATTTCCATTAAGGCAGAAGATACGGGAATATGTGAATGTAAATTGTTACAATTGGAGGTATAATTATGAAAGACAATACAAGTGAAAAAATATTGGAAATTCGGGTAAAGTATGATGATGCTATCCGTAAAATAGCAGAGTATCGTACGCAGTTGGATATACTTCGAAAAGTAGAACAAACTCTTAAGGAGGATTTGAAGAAAGGCCGTATGAGTAGGGAGGAATATAATATTAAATTAACCGAAAATAGGGTTGCTACCCAACAATATACAGATGCCATCCGTGTACTGAATAAACAAATTCAAAATGAACGTAAAGAGCAGACAGAGATGGAAGGAAGCCTTGTTAGGTTGCGGGCTGAGCTTTCCAATCTTACCGCTGCTTATGACAGATTAAGTCGTGTAGAGCGTGAGGGGGGCGAAGGCAAAGAGCTGCAAGATAAGATAAATGCCATTACCGATGAACTGAAAGGTGCGGAAGAAGAAACGCAGCGCTTTTATCGGAATGTGGGTAATTATAAAGATGCGATACTTCAGGCTACAGAAGCCCAAGTACCTTTTGTTTCCATATTGCGCAGTGGCGTTAGCGTCTTGCGAGGTACAAAGGAATTTGTTGGTGGTTTGAAGGATGAATTGGTTAAAATAACAGTCCAGTACAAAGCAGGAACGGTCACTGCGAATATGTTCTCTGGTGCTCAAAAAACAGCGGCTATAACAAGTAATTTGTTATCTGCAGCTTTAAAAGTGTTGAAACTTGCACTAATTTCCACTGGTATTGGGGCTATTGTTGTTTTGTTGGGCTCATTGGTCGCATGGTTGGCTAAAACGCAAAAAGGTACTGAATTTCTTTCTAATGTAATGTCCTCTTTTGGGGCAATTATTGATGTGATTATAGACCGGATTGCAAAGTTTGGTGGAGCTATTGCTAAATTCTTCTCTGGTGATTTTTCTGGTGCAGCAAAGGATATGAAGGATAGTTTTTCCGGTATTGGAAAAGAAATTTCAAATGATGCGAAACAAGCGTGGGCACTGAATGATGCATTGCAACAGTTAGAGAAATCGGAAACAATGCTTAATATGAAGCGTGCGGCAAGTCGCTCTGAGATTGAAAGATTGAAGCTCATTGCAGATGATACTACAAAAAGCCTGAAAGAGCGTACTGATGCGGCTACAAAAGCATACGATATGGAAAATAAACTTCAGCAGGAAAGCATTGATATTGGCCGAAAGAAATTGGCAAATCTTCTTGGGCAAATAGAACTTACTGGTGAAGCTAATAAATTGCTTGATGATATGGCACAAGGGGCAGTAACGGCTGATGAGGTTATTAGCCGATTGGGTATATCAGAAAGTACAGTGAAAGATTTAAAGGAATTCTCTCAAGTTTTTTCGGACGTAGCTCAAAAGGAAATGGAGAGCTATACCCGTAATAAGGAAACCCAGAATAAAATAAATGCGATGCGGAAAGAATCAGTAGATAAGGCTAAAGTTGTAAAAGAAAAAGAACTTTCAGAAATTCGTAAGGCTGAGGATGAAATGCTTAAGCTGGTTAAGGACAGTAGAGAGAAACAATCCATTGAGATAGAACGTCAGTTTTCTCGTCAAATAGAAGATTTGCGTGTTCGCTTGATTGAGGAACAAGACCTTACAACGAAAGCACGTGGAGCTATAAATAATCAGATTATTGCACTTGAACAGCAAAAAAATGATGCATTACAGCAATTATCGGAAGAACAACTGATGAAGGAGGTGGAGAACCAGCAGAAACTAATCTCTCTGCAACTTGAATCCGTAAAAGCTGGAAGTGAGCAGGAATACCAACTCAAAATACAGCAACTTGTTGTCCAACGTGACGTAGAACTTCGTCAGAAAGAGCTTACTGAACAGATGAAGCTTGCTGTCACGGAGAAGTACAATAAAGAGATTGATGATTTGTCCGTTCAACATGAGAATGATACAGCAAAGAAACAAGCTGATGCACTCAAACTTCGATTGGATAATGAATTGGCAGAAGCTAAATTGAATGGAGATAGTGAACTTGAGCTTCTTCGTATGCAGGAACAGCAGAAGTTTGAACTGAAAGACAGCTTGAGACGGATGGAAGAGGAGAGTGATGCCGAATTCCGGGCCAGACAGCTTGCTGCAGACCAAGAATACTTGGATGCAAAGCAGGCGGTCATTGACAAGGAAGTGGAGATGCAGCAAAATAAAGGTGAATCCCTTTCTGTCTTGGCAGGGAATCTTTCTGATTTGTTGGAACAAGCGGCAGGAGATAACGAGAATATGGCCCAGTTGGCGAAAATACTGGCTATTGCGGAGGTTTCTATCGCACAAGGGGTAGCCATTGCCAAAGCCGTAGAAACAGCTACCCGCTCATCTGCAACATGGATTGACATGCTTGCTGCGATAGGTACTGTAGTGGCATCTGTAACTACTGTTATGGGAAAGGCTATGAAATCGGTGAAAAGTGCTAAATTTGCACAAGGAGGTAAAGTTGAAGGGCCAGGTTCCGGTACAAGCGATTCCATACCTGCTATGTTGTCCAACGGTGAAAGTGTAATGACGGCTGCTGCAACCTCGATGTTTGCTCCGTTATTGTCGGCTTTCAATCAGATAGGAGGAGGTATTCCCATTAATGTAACAGCTTCTTCCAATCAGGCGTTAGGAGAGGACATGCTGGCCAAAGCTGTTGCAAAAGGTATGATGATGGCGCCTGCTCCGGTGGTTTCTGTGGAAGAGTTTACCTCTGTTGCTAATAGGGTTAAATACGTTGAAAATCTTGGTAGTATATGAAAGCATATGAACTATTGATATTGAATAAGAGTCTTCTTCAAATGATGGGGGATGCTTCGCTTGATGTCGGGGATGTGAAATATATTCCCGTGTATCAAGAGTATGTCCGTCTGTCAAAGGAGGGACATAAAAAGACTTATATCATGCAATATTTATCCGATGAGTATAATATTGCGGAAAGGACAATTTATCGGATAATAGATAAGTTCTCAAGTAAGGTGGATGTTTAGGGGGGCGGAATTATTCCGCTCTTTTTTTGTTTTGAAAAAGTTGCTGACAAAGCGTGTCAGTGGAATAGACTTCTTATTTTCTTCAAGCCGTATCATGTTTTCTACCTTTGTTACAAACAATTATGTGATATGGCTAAATTATACATTAACAAGGACATTGTAGCTGATAAGGATAAAATGGAAAATTGGTATTTGACCGGTGACGAGGGGCTTTCGTTTCCGGATATCCAATACTTCCTTTCATGGCTTGACCCGGCTGACCCTAAAATTGACATTGAAATCCATTCGTGCGGCGGTGATACGGTTGAGGGGTATGCTATTTATGATGCATTACGTGCGTCGGGCAAGGAAATATCTTGTACCGTTGTTGGACGATGTGCTTCTATGGCTACCATCATTTTGCTTTCTGCTCCACTTGAACGCAGAAAAGCTTATCCTCATGCAAAGTTTCTCATCCACAAACCATATTTGGCAAGATATGATGATTTATTGGACCTTGAAACTATAGAATCCATCAAATCAAGTCTGGAAGCGGAAAAGGATAAGATGATGGCTGTATATGTTGAACGGACAGGAGTTGAATCGACCATCTTGGAGGTCCAGATGAACAAGGAGGCATGGTTTGGCGGTGAGGTTGCAAAACAACTTGGATTTATATCTGATGTTCTTATACCGACTACAGCAAAAGGAACTGATTATAAACTTAATAATGAGAAAATGAACAAAGAGAAACAAGTAACGGTAAAGCAATCTATCATTGACAGACTGCTTGCGAAATGTGGCTACCAGAAGATAGAAGACATTCCGGTAGTATCTATGGAACTGACAGATGCCGAAGGTAATACACTGACGGTGGAACGTGAAGAAGGAGAACCGCAGGTGGGAGATGCGGCATCCCCCGATGGCGAGCATGTTATGCCCGATGGTAAGACTATCATTGTAACAGACGGAGTGATTACAGAAATCAAAGACCCGGAAGAAGCAAACGGTGACGAGGAGATTGAAGCTTTAAAGGCGCGCATTGAAGAACTTGAAGAGGAAAATGCGGCATTGAAAACCAATGCCCGTACAGTTGAGGACAATAAGATACTGAATGCTGTAAAGATGGCAGGAGGTGAGAATTGGCTAGCAAAACATTGTTCAACCTATAGAGTCTCTTTGCGTACCCAATCCTTCAAGAATACTGTTGAGACACAAGCAAGTGCAGAGGAGACATCTATTCAAAGAAAGTTGAGAGAGGAAAGAGAGAAGAGAGCTAAAAAGTAAAGAAAGGAGAATTGAGTATGCCTATTTTAGATTTTTCAAAATTGACGCCAGACAATCAGGCGGTGAAGGATTTGAAAGACTTGATTGAACTGACAGTCTTTCAAAATGAGGATATGGAGCGTTTTATGACGTTCATGCCTAAAGTGACCAATGGCAAGAAAGTTGGCTTCATCGGTGAGATGGAGGATGTAGGTATCGCAGGTGCCGGATGTGACCCTGAATATCAAAAAGTGGCTATCGCTGCCGCCCAGAAAGTATGGGAAATTGGTGACTGGCAAGTCCCGTTGGAAATGTGCTATGAGGACTTGGAGAATACTATTGCAAAGTACTGCTTGAAGACCGGTACCAATATTGCGGACCTTACTTCTACTGAATATATGGATGGGATTGTCCTTCCAAAACTGACGGAAGCAATGATGAAAATGTTATGGCGCTTCACTTGGTTTGGAGACAAGGATGCCGCTAATATTGACGGTTCCGGTCAAATTACGGATGGATTGAATGTAGAATTGTTCAAGACATGTGACGGTTTCTTTAAACGCCTGTTTGCCATATGTACAGAGAATTCCGGTCAACATACCGTTATATCAGCCAACTCTGAAGCATCTTATGCTTTGCAGAAGTCCAAGATGAAAGAATTGGGGGCTGCTACATCTGTGTTTGACGCGATGCTTGAAGATGCGGATAGCCGTATTTTCCAGAAGTCCGGACATGCAATTTTTGCTACAAAATCATTATGTGATTCTTTGTCACGTGATGTGAGGGAGAAATATAAGGTTATTATGCCTTGGACGGTCATTTTTGACGGCCTTGAAGTAGGAGAGTATGACGGCGTTACGGTCGTAAAATGTTCTATTTGGGATAGATTTATTCAAGCGTATCAGAACGATAAAACGAAACTGAACCTTCCTCACCGTGCGGTTCTGTGTTCTCCGGACAATTTAATGTACGGTTGTGAAGGCGATAACCCGATATCTGACCTTGATATCTGGTTTGAAAGAAAACCCCGTAAGAATTATATCTATTCTACTGGTAAACTCGGTTCTATGATTGGCGAGGACAACTTGGTGCAAGTAGCATATTGACAAAAGGAGGTATTCTATGGGAGTATGTGATGATATTTTAAAGAAAGATATTGTTCCGTCGTGTGATGATCCAGTAGTACAAGGATTGGAGCAGGAAGGGGTAATAATGAATCGTGCGGATGTGGACTTTGCAGCCACAGTATTCAATTCTACAAAAAAGAATGTGATTGAAACGCTGGCTATGAAAACCGGGAAGAAGGCTTATAAGGTTGTTGTTCCTGGTAAAAATCCATTTACGGGTACAAAGACCTCATTAGTGGCTGGCACATATCGTAGTTCGTTTACCAATACTGTCGCGATTGTGATATTGGCAAACGACCCGGATGTATGCGCTGATGTTATTGACGGATTGGCTAACGGTATCTATGTTGTGGTGTTGGAGAATAAATATAAGGGTTTACAGAAAGAAGGAAACCCTGGTGATGCCGCTTTTCAGGTGTATGGTTACTACCAAGGGCTTACAGCTACAGCTATCGACAACGATAAGTATAGCGAGGATACTGAAGGTGGATGGGCTGTTACCTTGGAAGAGCAGAAAACGCCTAAATCTGCATTATTCTTGTTCAAGACGAGTTATGAAGCAACTAAGACAGCTGTCAATACCTTGACGGCTGAACCGGCAGCATAGGAGGGAATATGCTTGTCTTGGAGATGGTTGATAAGTTGAAGAGATTGGGGGATAAGGTCTCCCTTTCTTCTTCTGATAAATCAGACATTGAACTGATGTTTCATGAAGTTCTTGGTAGGACATTTACCAAGACCTCATGTGGTGATTGCTATCGTGACGCTGTGATTGAAATGTATTCGTACTTAAAAAGATATGGAAAAATGAAAGAAAAATCAAGTTATGCATTGAAAAATGGTGTATTGCTTCAAGTAGGTTTTGGAAGTAGTGAAATGTACACCAACAACAATCTTACTGACGAAGCGGCAGAAAGGTATCTTGCGGAAAATCCTAAAGGGATAGTCTTTTTTGCTTCAACGCCTTCCGATTGGGAGAAAAGGGTTGAAAGACGGATGAGTCCTGCTTTACCATTGGATGAAACTTTGGTTTCAGAATTGGTGAAAGCCTTTGAAGTGGAAGGTGCTACTTCTGAGATTGTGAGAGATGCGTTCAAGACTTATAAACTGAACGGGAAGAAAGTTACAGCTAAAGTATTGGATGCTCATATTAAAGAGGCTCAATCTGTAGTTGACTCTAAGCAGACTATAGAAGCCGTAGAAACGGTGAAATAAAGAACAACCTCACGGAACGATGAATGTAAATGAATTAAAGAAGAAGAGTAATAGGCGTGTTGACACGGGCTATTTACGTAATCTTGGCATCCAAAGCTACGGTGATGATAATTTATATCCCCAACATCTAAGAAATATCATCGCTGCGAGTTCAACGGGTAGCGAATGTGCAGAACGTTATGCCAATTTCATAGAGGGAAATGGGTTTCGTGAGGTTGCTTTTTCTGAATATGTGGTTAACCGCCGTGGAGATACGGCAGATGACATCCATGCTTTCGTCTGCAAGGATGTTGCTGATTACGATGGGATGGCGATACATGTTAATTATAATATGTTCGCAGATATAGTGGAAGTACAGCACATCCCCTTTGAAAATTGCCGTTTGTTGGAGGAGGATGAATCCGGATATATCGCAAAAATCGCAGTTCATCCGGATTGGACAGGAAAGAAAACCCGTCAGGGAAAAGCCATAAAGGTAATACCAGAAAATGTGGAGTTTATAGATGTATTTAATCCACGTAAGGAGGTGGTCTATGCGCAAATTCGGGCTGCCGGAGGGATTGAAAACTATAAGGGGCAGATACTATGGATTAGCAACACTGGGAAATTCGTGTATCCTATAGGAAGAGCTGACCGTGTGATTACGGAAATGAGTACAGATGAGGGGTTAGCCAATGTGAAGTATCGTAATGTGCGTTGTAACTTCATGCCTTCCGGGATGATAATTACAAAGAAAGGTGCTTCTTCGGTACGTTTTGATGAAAACGGAAATCCTATAAAAGAGGATAGGACTAATGAAGATACTGGTTTTTCTGATACTATCGTGCAATTACAAGGAGACACCAATGCGACAAAGGTCTTAGAGGTAACCTTGGAATCTGATGAAGAAAAACCGGAGTTTGTGGATATTAGTCCTAAAAATTATGATAAGGAGTTTACCGTTACTGATACCAGTGTGGTTGAACGTATTTATTCGGCTTTCGGGCAGGAGCCTTGGTATTGTATCCGGATTGGTAAGGTCGGTTTTTCTGGGGATATATTGGAAGATGCTTTTGAATACTATAACTCTATTGTGTCAAAGCAACAACGCATGATTGAACGGGCTTTTCAGAAAATTTTTGCGCATTGGTATGAACCTCTCAATCCTTCCAATGACTTTAGTGTACAACCTCTTAAATATATAAGAAATGCTGCGATGTCTAATAACAACAGATGAGGTCTATAAGTTGGCTCGTACGATGTCAATACACATCGATACGGAAAAGATAGAAGCATATATTCGGGAGTCGGAGAACATTGATTTGAAGTCAGCTTTGGGTGATGCTTTATTCTTAGATGTGAAAGAACATCCGGAAAATTATAGTGAGTTGCTTAATGGTAGTTCTTATACCATAGAATGTGGAGGCAAACGTTCCTTTGTAGGGCTGAAAACGACATTGGCATATTATACCTATGCTCGTATCGTGAAAAATGGGGATGGAAATGTCACCCGTTTTGGATTTGTCAATAAAGATAACGAGTATTCGTCGCGTTCTGATTTTAAGGAGAAACTTATGGCTTATAATGATGCTTTCTCTGTTGCTGATAGGTATATGAAAGAATGTGTTCGGTATTTGAATGATAACAAAAAAGACTTTCCGCTGTATAGGGGAAGTGGAGGGATTAATGCTAATCGTGTAACTTTTAGAGTACTTGGTGAATAATGCCTGATACACTTGACATATTAAGGAAACTTGCTCTACAGATAAGGAACGCCTCTTCTGAGGGAGAGAATACCGCAGAGAGGGTTGGACGGACATTTATTGGCATTCTTGAACTCATTCAACAAGGAATGAGCATCGAAGAATTATCAAAGGTGTTCCTTCGCAAAGACCAGGCTGACGGCACTCCTTTCCCCATAACCTTCGGAGATTGGGTCAAGTTCGGCGAGTTCATCACCGGTATTTCCGGAGGGTGCATCGACAAGAACGGTATTCTGGAAATGGAGGAAGGCATATTTAGGAAACGTCTGTTTGTTCCGGAGATTGCCTATAACCGTGTGACCTATTTCAAAGGCAGGATGTGTGCCTCTCCCGGAGGTGGATGCACGGTCAAGGAATGGAGCGACAACGGTGACGGCAGCTATACGATTACACCCGATTTGACGGATGCCGATGGACTGAGCCAGTTTGTCGATGATATACTTACTACTTACTTCGTCACCAAGAACGCCGAAGGCAAGTTGCAGGGGTTCGAGGAGATGAAGTTCCGGGTGACTTCTGCCGATTACACTGCCAAGACATTTGTCATGACACCGAAACCGGGTACCGACTGGAAGCCGGGGGATGCGATGGTACTCGCCCAGACGGGTAACTTTACAGACCCGGAACGGCAGACGTACATCCTGATTGATACGGTTAATGGTAACAACTGCATTACTTTCTTCGACCACGCCAATACCTGGGATGTCGAGCCGGCACAAGAGATGTCGTGGATTGGCAAGAAGAAAGGTCGTACTGTACATGGTATTCCGGCTGACAACTACTCGGCAGTTTTTCGCCACGTCATCATGTCCGGCAAGATATTCCAGGTGGATGACATCACCGGCGAGGCTTTCCGGGTGCCATTGTTCAAGGGAACGTGGAAGAAGGGTGAGAAGTATGCCTATTACGATGAGGTGACGCATAACGGCAGTTCATGGATATGTGTCAATGAGAAAGGCACGTCTACAGAACCGGCAGACGGCAATGCTGATTGGTTGAAATATGCGGCCAAGGGAGAAAGCGGCAAGGGTATCAAGTCTACCGATGTGGAATACGCGATATCGGTGTCGAATGTCATTGCCCCAGTGGACGGTTGGCAGACTACCTCCCCAGAATGGGAAGCCGGCAAGTATATCTGGTCGCGGACGAAGATTGTCTATTCTGATGGCGAAGTCAAGTACACCCAAGCAGCTTGTATCAGTGGTGGGCAGGGAGCCGACGGCAAGGGCATCAAGTCCATTACCGAAGAATACTACCTATCCTCTTCATCGGCCACCACAACCGGAGGCAAGTGGCAGACAGACTCTCCGGCGTGGAAAAACGGCTGGTATATCTGGACCCGGACAAGGATAGTCTTCACTGACGGAACTTTCACTGTCACGAACGCCATCTGTGTGACTGGCAGCAAGGGTGCAGACGGTACAAGCATTACCAATTGCGGTGACTGGCAGACCGGCAAGCATATACCTTACATGGGTATTACCAGGATGGCCGGACGTGTGTTTTTATGTGTCGCTCCTGATGGTACCGACAATCCTCCGATGTGGACTCAGACGACCAATGAGGGGAGACGCATCCTGCAGACGCAGAACGGCGGAAAGAGCTACGGTTATACCATTACCGGGGACTTGAATACGGCTGAATATGAGCTGCTGGTGGAAAACGGCCAGGACGGGCGTGACGGTAGGGATTATGAGTGGATATTCAAGCATACGACAGAGAATATAACACCTTCCACACCAGCCACCTCGCAGGTAGATGACTATGTGCCGTCCGGCTGGCATGATGACCCGATTGGGGTGAGCGAGAGCCTGCCATACGAGTGGGCTTGTTGCCGGACTAAGAAGGACGGTGTATGGAGCACGTTCAGCCCGGCAGCCATCTGGGCCAAGTGGGGCTTTGACGGTGAGTCGGCCATTGTAGCCAATTTCGACAATGGGATGGAGAGTGTGGCGTTGACATATGAGGGGAAAACCGTTGCGCAGTCCGTGCTCAAAACAACCGTCGAAATGTGGTATGGTGCGCAGAAGTTGCAGCTCAAGTCCATCTCATGCGTGACCCCTGCCGGTGTCACGGAGAGCTACAATGTCAATACGGGGGTGATAGCGTTTACCGTGGCTTCCGGCATTTCGATGCCTGCACGTTCAGAGGTCAGGATAACCGTTACGGCTACGGTACAGGATACGGATATAAGCCGTGAGCTGGTGTTCACTGTTGCCGGTGTGCGTGCCGGTAATCCGGGCAGTGATGCTGTACTGTATCGACTGGTGCCCTCCGTCTCTTCAGTGAGCAAGCGGAAGGATGGTACCTACAGCGTGGCAAGCGTGTCATGTACACGTACCAAGTCGGTCGGTGGCAGTACAGCTGTTACGACTGACGGTGTGCTGAAATACAGTAAGGACGGAGGTTCGGAGGTAGAGATACAGAACGGCACGGCCATTTCCCCGAAGAACTTCACGACGCAGTTGCAATTTGTCTATTATGTGGGTGGGCAGGTCGTGGACCGGGAAACTATACCCATGGTTGTGGATGGCAACGACGGTAATCCTGGGAAACCGGGCGGTGACGGCGAATCCGTCAAGGCTGGCGGTGAGTGGCGCACGGCTAATACTCCATACAAAAAGCTCACCATCTGTACGATGGGGAGTCGCTCCTGGCTCTCCAAGGTTGATACTTCGAATCCACCTCTATGGACTCAGACAACTCATGACGGGAGGCGAATCACTCAGACCCAGAACGGCGGCAAGTCCTACGGTTATATTATTACCGAAGAAGTGAACACCGACGAATGGGAACAACTGACATCAGACGGCGGCATGGTCTATCTCATCAGTACATGCAGCAATATACGGGTGAGCAGTGCCGGGTCGCTTGTTCCTTCGGCTTTCCGCGTCTATGCCAAGCGGACGCTTGGTAGCGCCACATTGACTTATCCGGACGGATATTTGGCAGCGAGAGGCTACAGCAACGGGATATGGAGTTCCATTACCGGGCCGTCGAGGGCTTCCGAGATTACGGTCAACGCTTCGGCTGGGTATTCCACTTTCTCGGTTCGCTGTTATCAGAGCCAGACGGACGCTTCGGCATGGAATGACAGTTTTATAGCCGAGATGTCCGTGGGTGTCAGCTATGACGGTTCAAGCGGACGAGATGCCAGTGAGCCGCGTCCGAGAGGTTTTTTCGCCAAAGGCAACACGTATGTGTGGAATGAGGAGTTCCATGATATTGTACTGGCCACATTTAACAATCGCACCATTCCGTTTCGGGTACGGGCTTACGGTACGTCGGTCACTGTCGCACCTACCTCGATAGACGGTGATGCTAATTGGGAGGCGGCACAGCAGTATCAGTTCGTGGCGACTGACATGATGCTTTCCCGGAAAATACGTGCCGATGAAATCTATGTGGATGATTTGGTGGTGCAGAACGTGCTGGCAAGAGATAGCGATGGGAATCCGACGGTCGAAATCAATGGAGATGATAAGAGGTTCACCATAGGCGGCATTGAAATAAATTCCGACGGGTTAGGGTCTAAGATGGCAGATTCTAATATACTTGATTTGAATGGAAGTTTTATGCGGCTTGGTTTGGATGGGCTAAGAGTAAGGCATTCCCAATATTTGAATGTGGATAATATTGCCAGGTATGTATATAGTATCGCAACATTGGTAGATGGTTGTCTCAAAATAATATCCGAGGGCAGGGTTTATTCGCCGAAGGAGGTGTTTCATGTCAGATCCGGTAATTACGGTTTGAAAATAAATGGTTCAGGAATCTACAGGACTTCGGATGGAGGTACTACATGGGTTCTTTTATAATTTAAAATATCAATTATGAAAGTTTTTTATGAAAGCAAGTTAGCAAAATGGCTGCTGTGGCAGGGCTACAACACCATCACATTGGGATGCTTCGTCTTCACCAAGAAAAGCAAGGAGGAGATGAAGCGGAGTACACTTAACCATGAGGCGATTCATGTGCGCCAATGGGAAGAATGTATGATTGCATCGGCTGTGCTGCTGACGGTAATCATGCTGTTTACCGGATTCAACTTATGGGTATATCTACTTTGCCCGTTGTGGTTCTACCTTCAGTATGGGTTGGAGTATGCGATTTCATACGTTTATCACTTATGCCGTAACCGATGCTGGGTGAATGTGGGTGATAAGGCTTACGGAAATTCAGCGTTTGAAATGGAAGCGGAAGCTAACGAAGAGGTAGACGGTTATCTTGATGTGAGAACTCCTTTTGAGTTCTTCAGATACTACGGGAAAATTTGATTTATAATTTACAAAACGAGAATAAAAACAAAATGTTAAATCGAGTATAATTTCCATCCGGAAATTATGCCCCTTAAAT
>UMFF01011869.1_pt1 | contig 62794 bp, 53 predicted proteins | sample 1964971 | NCBI WGS metagenome assembly UMFF01 (sample SAMEA4836042, study PRJEB28245) | human gut metagenome | biome: gut microbiome; material: fecal sample | place: Denmark | collected 2008 | reverse complement strand
GTGGAAGAAATTTTCTTTTGACGGAGGATTGACTTATAATAGCGACCAGCACTAACAGAATATGTTTCAACGGATGCTTACGGGCAAGAATAAGTGCAGGCGCACCAACACATACCCCCAAAGCATAAGCTGAAATCAAATGTCCCGCCATAGGAATACTTACTCCCAAATCTTTAGCTATATCAGGCAATATACCCATCATGACAAACTCGGCAATACCCAAACCTAAGGTTCCGAAAGCTAAGGCTATAAGACTCTTTTTCATTTTGTCCAACTGTTTACGGGCTGCAAATTTAATCTGTTTCACAATAAAGTGTATCAATATACACTTTTAATTCATCCAAACTCCATCTTTTAGATTATAAACCTTCGGAATCAAAGAAATAGCCCACTGTTTTTTCCGATTTACTATCTTTGCAAACAATAGAATTGACTGCATACGATTATTTAAAATAAAGATGTTACCTGAGAATATACCCGTACATAACCTGGACGAAAGTGACTTTTTCGTTATTGAAGCCATAGAAAACTGTGAAACACAGAATTTTAATGGCGTACACCGTCATAACTTCCACGAAATCCTGTTTTTTACAGAAGCAGAGGAGAGTGACGTACAGAGTATCGATTTTATCGAACATCATTTGCAGCCCAACCAACTTTACTTGTTAAGACAGGGACAGGTACACAAAATGCAGCTTCACCGCCAACAGGGATACCTTTTTGCTATCAGTCCGACATATTTCGACCGGATGGATTTACGGATGGAAGGCAGCATCGGTTACGATTTTCCTTCTGTGATATCCCTCAACAAAGAAGATATTCAGCCGGTACGGCAGCTAGCTGCACTCATTTTCGATGAGTTTTACGAAAAAAGAAGAAAAGAAATCCTGGATGCTTATATGCATGCATTCTTCACTTTACTAATGTTTTCATATGCAGGGAGAGGACAGGCTGAAGAAATGGATATACGGGTCAAACGTTTTCTTGCCTCAGTCGAAAAGTATTTTACAACAGAACGTTCTTCCGGATTTTATGCCCGCCAAGCATCTTTAAGCAGTAAAAGATTGAATGAACTTATCAAACAGGCACTCGGTAAAACCGTTATCGAGGTGATACACGAGCGCCTGCTGTTAGAAGCTAAAAGGCTCATCTGCTATGAAGAATTGTCCTTTAAGGAAATCGCATTCAAACTCGGCTTCAAAGACGCTTCTTATTTTACCCGCTTCTTCCGCGGACAGAGCGGAATGACTCCCGAACAATTCAGGCAGTCGCTATAACCCGGCGTCCTTTTCCGGTCGAAAGCAGCAAGAAAGAGGCAAAAGAACAGAAAAATATACCGCCCATCATCGGTATTACCGAATCATTCTGCATATAGCTGACCGCTGCCGACAACAAACCTGTGAAAAACAATTGCAAAAACCCCATAAAAGCAGAAGCCGTACCGCTATCATTCGTAAAATAAGACAGTCCCAAAGAGGTCGTAGCCGGAAGCAACAAACCTACCGGAATCAAATTAAGGAAAATCAATACCAGCATGGGAATAACCGGGCTACCGGCTACCGCACAACCCAATAACAACAGATTCAGGAGAAGCTGGACTCCGATCGTATAACGCACCAACCGTTTTAAAGAAGTGAACTTCAACAGGAAATCGATGATATAGGTTCCTAATAACAAACCGATGGCATTGACTGCAAAAATGATACTGAATGTATCGCCGGAGAAGCCCCCTTTCTCCATTATAAAATACGGAGCATTGGAAACATATACCATCAAACTGCCATAAGCCATACAACCGATAATGGTATATATCATAAAAGGCATATTGGCCGTAACCCGTACATAACTTTTCAGCAGGCAGCCTACGGAAAAAGACGGTTTAGGGACTACAGAAGAAACAACCGCCTGCTTCTTTCCCGGCAGAAACAAGGCCACCAATAAAATACTTAAAACGCCCAACAGGCTCGTTGTATTGAAAATGCCATGCCAATGCCAATATTTCAACAAAAGGTTTCCCAATGTAGGAGCGATAATCGGAGCGACTCCCGATATAATAGTTAATAGAGAAAACACTTTTGTCCGGTACCTGTCATCAAACAAATCATTCACTACGGCACGTCCGATAACCACTCCGGCACAACCGCCGAACGCCTGAAGAAAGCGTATTACCCAAAGCTGATGGATCTGGTTTGCATAAATAGAGGCAAGGGAACTAAGGGTAAAAAGAGTCATAGCTATCAATATCGGTTTCTTTCGCCCGTACTGGTCGGAAAGAGGTCCCCAAAACAATTGTCCCAAAGCAAAACCTGCAAGGAAAACAGAAAGAGAGAGTTGCACTTCACTTAATTCCACCTGCAAATTATCCGCTATATCCTTAAATGCAGGAAGATAAAGGTCTATACTAAGCGGCTCGAGTGCTGCCAGCAATGAAAGCACCAGCACTATTATTTTCATTTTTTTATCCATATCATTTTCTTTATTAAACGCCGCAAAAGTACGGGCTTCCTTCCAAATGCCGTTTATCTAATCCGCACATTGACTGGTACAATCCGGAACATTTGCCTATCTTTGCGTAATACAGACAAATAGAAAATGGAGCAACAAGAAAAATACAGTTATGAATATCCGAGACCGGCAGTCACGACGGATTGCGTAATCTTTGGTTTTGATGGCGGAGAGCTGAAAGTGCTTTTGATAGAACGTGCGATCGAGCCTTATAAGGGATGCTGGGCTTTGCCGGGCGGTTTCCTCGAAATGGAAGAAAGTGCGGACGATTGCGCGCGCCGTATCCTTCAAAAGGAAACAGATTTGACCAATATTTATCTGGAACAGCTCTATACTTTTTCCGATATTAAACGCGACCCTCGTTTCCGGGTGGTCAGCATCGCCTATTATGCCCTGGTGAAAATGTCCGATTTCCAGACGAAGGGCGGAATGGATACCAGCAATATCAAATGGTTTAATCTTTCGGAAGTCCCGGAACTGGCTTTCGACCACAATCGTATTCTGACAACTGCCCAGGAACGCCTGAAAGGTAAAATCAAATACCAACCGATTGGCTTTGAATTATTACCGGAACGTTTTACCCTTCCAGACCTGCACCGTCTCTACGAAATTGTATTGCAAACACAACTGGACAGGAGAAACTTCCGAAAAAAAATGCTGAGTTTCGGGTTGCTTGTCGACTTGAACGAGGTTAAGCCGGATGTCCCGAACAGGGCACCTAAAATATACCGCTTCGATAAGCAAAAATATAAAGAGCTAAGCCAAAAAGGATTTTATTTTGAATTATAATCCGCCAGTGCATGTTTTAACCGATACAGGCAAATAAGCAGGTGTGCATCCTCCAGTTGTCCGGCATGTGTGTACAGTTCATCCAAGTCTACCCATGCCAGTGAATCATCCGGTTCATTCAACCAGATTACATATGGATAAACCTGTTCCGGGGTTATGCCTACCGACGGAAAATATTTTTCACCCAGCCTGAAGTAACGGATAACAGATGATCTTCCGATTTTCAATTCTTCCATATACCGGTACAACGCACTAAAATCGCCAATTTCTTTAGGCAACCGCCATGCCGGAACAGTAAAATCCAACACATCCGACAGCATTTGCGGATTACTGATTTTGTAGCTTATCTGTCCCTCGATAGATACCGACTGGTAATCGTTTGTCAATTCCCTGAAAATAAAAGGCAAATCATTACTACCCATCGGGATAGCTACAATAGAACTGTTCGGTACAAAATAATAGAATGACAAACCGCGTCCCTCTCTGTTGACTCTTCCATTCTTGAAATGGAAAACATAAGTCATCGAATCAAATTTAATGTGCTTAATACCTAACATACCTCTTAAAATTTAAATGGTTAATACCAACTCTACCTATTGCGTAATATTTACACATCGCAAAGAAATGAAACTTATTTTACCTTACCAAATATTTTGCGTGCTTTTTACGCATATAATCAAATATACCTTTATAAACCGACCGGTCAAACAGAGAAACTGCAAAAAGCGTCCGAATAAAATCATAACTATGGTTTTTCCAATTCATAACTATGATTTATGAAAACCATAGTTATGAATTAAAATATAAGGGAAATCATTTTGAGTATAGACCTACGTTATTTAGAGAAACAATATTTGTACATTTGCGAAAATCAGATTTAGATTGGCAATAACAAATGGAAGAAGAAGCAACAAAATATATCCGGCTTATAGAACTGGCGACCCAAGCGCCATCCGGACATAACACACAGCCTTGGATTTTTACTATTCAAGAGAATCAAATCACAATAGAACCGGACTTTTCCAGAACATTGCCAGTGGTTGACGGGAATCACAGGGAATTATATATCAGCCTTGGATGTGCTATTGAAAATTTATGTATCGCTGCATCCGCCGCCGGCTACCAAACGAAAGTCGGGATTGCAACACGAAACGATACAGAACGGGTGATTCAAATTACTTTGCATAAAGCAACTGATGTGCAACCCTCTCCTTTGTTTCCTTTTATAGGAAAACGGCAAATGAACCGCCAGACATACAACGGAAACAAAATTCTGGACCTTTTCCTCGATAAATTGGAAACGGTCCAAACAGAAGCGGATACGCAACTTTACTTCTTTGAGAACGACAGTCCGCAATTTGAAGCATTAAGACCGTATATATTGGAGGGAAACAAGAGGCAAATGAACGACCAGGCATTCAAGGAAGAACTGAAATCATGGATGCGTTTCAATAAAAAGCATTCGGAAGCGACTCACGACGGATTAAGTTATGCCGTATTCGGTGCCCCCGACCTACCGGCATTTATTTCCAAAACAATTATGAGCTCCGTATTAAACAGTCGTATTCAAAACAAAGGAGATAACAAGAAAATAAACAGTTCCTCCCATTTCGTTCTTTTCACGACACGAAATAATTCCATCGAAAACTGGATTGCATCAGGAAGGACATTGCAACGTTTCCTGTTGACAGCAAGTAAAGAAGGAATAGCTTGTGCTTTTTTTAACCAACCTTGTGAAGTAAAAGAATTAGCGGATAAGATACAGGAGACATTTCCAATCAACAAAGAATACCCCATACTATTGTTACGCCTCGGATATGCAAAAGCCGCCCCTTATTCATCCAGAAGAAATGTTACAGATGTGATAAGGAACGGCTGACCAGTTAACGCAAGTTTTTATAGTCAGGGTATTATTCTATCTTTCCTACCATCTTGGACGGGTCCACCCATTCGTCGAACTCCGCGGCAGTAAGCAATCCTAATTCAATTGCCGCCTGTTTCAGGGTTTTATTTTCCAGATAGGCTTTTTGTGCAATGGAGGCAGCTTTATAATAACCGATTTTAGGATTCAGGGCGGTGACAAGCATCAATGAATCGTCCAGATGCTTTTTTATATTCTCTTTTCTCGGTTCGATACCTGCTACACAATGTTCATTAAAGCTGAAGCAACCTTCACCAATCAGACGGGCACTATGCAGGAAATTATAAATAATCATCGGTTTGAATACATTCAATTCAAACTGTCCGCTGGCACCTCCCACTGAAATTGCCACATCATTCCCCATCACCTGGGCTGCAATCATGGTAAGTGCTTCACATTGGGTCGGATTCACTTTTCCCGGCATGATGGAAGAACCCGGTTCATTTTCCGGTAACCGAAGTTCACCGATGCCGGCACGCGGCCCGGACCCCAACATCCGGATATCATTCGCTATCTTCATCAGGCTTACAGCCACTGTTTTCAATGCTCCATGTACTTCCACCAACGCATCATGGGTGGCAAGCGCCTCAAATTTATTGGATGCTTTGACAAAAGGTTGCCCGGTCAGTTCCGACAAACGCTTCGACACACATTCATCAAAATCAGGCGGGGTATTGATTCCGGTCCCTACGGCAGTCCCGCCAATGGCAAGTTCCGCTAAATGGGACATCGAGTTTTTAATCACCCGTATCCCATGCTCCAATTGGGAAGCATACCCGCTAAATTCCTGCCCGAGAGTAAGCGGGGTAGCATCCATAAAATGGGTACGCCCTATTTTAACTATCGGCATAAAATCGCGGCTTTTCTTCAATAAAGTACAATGTAATTTTTCCAGACCGGGCAGAGTAACTTCTTTCAACAGCTTATAAGCTGCAACGTGCATTGCGGTCGGGAAAGTATCATTGGATGATTGGGATTTATTGACATCGTCGTTCGGGAGCAAGACTTTTTCCTTGTCGGTCAACTTACCCCCGGTTAATACGTGGGCACGGTTGGCTATCACTTCGTTTACATTCATGTTGGTTTGGGTACCGCTACCGGTTTGCCAAACAACTAAAGGAAACTCTTTATCCAATTTTCCTTCCAGTATTTCATCACAAACCCTGCCTATCAACTCACATTTACCGGCAGACAAAACACCTGCTTCCTTATTTGCCATCGCAGCTGCCTTTTTCAAATAAGCGAAAGCATAAATGACCTCCTTGGGCATCCGGTTCGTATCTCTGGCTATCTTAAAATTATTTACACTACGCTGAGTTTGAGCACCATAATAAGCCCCTGCCGGGACTTGTACCTCGCCCATCGTATCTTTCTCTATCCGGTATTCCATAGCACTTGTATTTTAATGTCTACTCAATAATAAAACCGGATAGAGAAAGAATTGTTTATGAAAAACTTACTTATCCAAACAGACTTATTCTATCGGAATACATATTTCCGTCAGCAAATCTTCAGGAAGGGTATTACAGGGGTCATTCAAATAACGTTCGTAGCTGGGTTCATCCCGGAAGGTATAGCCCAACTGCGGTATTTTCTGCGCATAAATCGTATCATAAACCATACCTAAGTGTTCATAGGCTCCCTTATATAGGAACGTGGCATAACGTCCTGCCGGAATCTGCCGTGCTCCTACTTCCCCTTTTGGTTCCGCCGACTGCGGCAATACCATGCAAACGTCCGTACGTAACTTTTCCGGAGCGGTTACTTTCGGGTCGTCATAATAAATACAAAGCGGACTGGGGTCACCCATCGGCAACTTATTTTCGATAACGTAACCTATCAGCCTTTTCCATGTCCCGCCATAATCATTCAAACGATAATCACCTGTCAGGCGGATATAAATCACGTCTCTTGCCGGAATCTCTTTTACTTCGGTTTGCAACTGCAAATCCGGTCCTATTTTTTCTGGTCTCATAATTGTGTACGCTTTATTGTTTCTATATTCATTCGGTGAAATAGAATAGAACTGCCGGAAAGTTTTCGACAAAGAAGAAGGTGCACCATACCCTACCCTGTAAGCAATCTCACTGATAGACAAATCCGTGTAACGAAGCAACCGGGCTGCAGTCTCGATCCTTGTCCGCACGATAAATGTCCCGAGAGGTTCCCCCAGAAATGCGCTCATGACCCGGTGAAAATGATAGGGTGAGAAATTGGAAATCTCGGCAAGCCGGTTCAAATCGATATTCTCTCCCAAATGATTATTCACATATTCAATCACCAGGTTTACCCGCTTCAGGTATTCTTCTCTTGTAGATGTTCTTTGTTGCATATTCTTATACTGTTTCACCGGACAAAGATAACAGGACATTCCACCGGTCACTTTTCCAATCTTGCTAACTTATAAAAAGGTACTATGACAGATAACAAAAACGGGCACAGAATTTTGCAGACTTATTTCACATCTGCCAATCTCTGTGCCCGTTTATTTTCCTGTAGAGAGTTCTGACAACTTTCTCTTACAGCGGTTTATACTTTCAAACGCTTTTACTGCTTAGCAAGCCATTCGCGTATCGCTTCTATCAACTGTTCATTTTCATTCTTCGTTTGAGTAGAGAGGCGAATATAGGTTTCATCCAATCCACGGAAGTTGGAGGCATCGCGAATCAGTATGTTATAATTGTCCCATAAATACTGCTTCAAATCAGCAGCCGTTCCTTTTCTCAGACGAACCAGGAAGAAAGTGGTAGCGGTAGGCAAAACTTCCAAACCATCCAATTTGGTAAGCTGATAAATAAAATCTGCCGTTTCGCGTTGCCATTTACGGATAGGCAGGGTAAACTGAGCCGGATGTATCAGGATATATTTGCTCGCTTCTATTGCGATTGCATTGATAGACCAGGGAATAATATATTTACTGATTTCCTCTATCTTTTCAGGGCTGGCAACAATATACCCCACACGCAACCCCGGAATATTATAAGCCTTCGATATGGACTGTACCAATATCAGATTCGGATTATTCTTTATATCGGAGGGCTTAAGCATTTCTTCCGTTGTAAAAGAGACGTATGCCTGGTCTATAATAAAAGTTGTCTGACGGTTGCCCGCTATCATTCTCAACAACTCGATACGATGTATCAGTTTTCCATCCGGATTATTCGGATTACAGAGCCAACAGAAATCCTGTCCTTCAAAAGAAACTTCCGAAAGGTCTTCTCCCGTCGAGAAGAAAGAGATTTCGTGCTCATGTAAACGGCAGGCATCTTCATACTCTGAAAAAGAAGGAACAGCAATAAAAGATTTGGCCTTTTTCCACGCCTGAGCCAACAGATAAAAAGCGGTGATAGAACCGTTGGTCACAACAATATTCTCTTCTTTTATTTCATAACGGCGCGCCAACAATCGTTTCACCGAAGCTGCATCCGGTTCCGGATAACGGGTTAGCTTGTCAAACTGACTGTTCAGATGTTCCTGAAGTTTTTCCAGATTGGCACCATGCCAAACATTAGAACTGAAGTTTATTTTCACCTCATTCTGCGAATTGTAAAAATCATCGCCGTGTCCGAATAACATATGAATAATGTATTTTAGTAAATAATATTTTATTAATAGATGGACAAAGATACATATCTTTTCCGATAAGAAAAGCCTACATCAACGCTTTGTAAATCGTATCCTGTATACGGGTCCGGATGTCCAGCGAACTCAATTTGTTATTGGCACGCGTAGGATTTACCCGGTTAGACAGAAAAATATAAATCATTTGATTATCCGGGTCTACCCAAAAACAAGTCCCGGTATACCCTGTATGCCCATAAACCGACGGAGGCGCCAATGTGCCGCAAGTAGAAGTGCGCGGATTACCGACCAAAGGCTTATCGAACCCCAATCCCCTGTGCGACGTCGGACTTTTACTCTGTGTAAACAGCCGGCTTGTTTCGGCCGACAGATAGCGTTCGTCTCCATAAACCCCTAAATTCAGATACAACTGAAGTATTTTAGCCAGGTCGTTTGCGTTCGAGAACAATCCGGCATTTCCGGAAACCCCTCCCTGAAAAGCGGCCGCTTCATCGTGCACATACCCCCGGAGCTGCTGATGACGGACAAAACGATCGTTTTCTGTCGGTACAATCCGTGAAGTATCCATCCTGTGCAACGGATTGTAAGCGGTATGCCAGGCACCCAGCGGACGGAAAAAATCCGTGTCCAGCAGACTGTCCATCGGCTGGTTTATCTGTTTTTCCACCATCATCTTCAAAAGGATAAAATTGATACAGCTATATTTGAACTTTCCCCGGTTTCTTAATTTAGAATCTTTTATTTCTTTGATAATCGAATCTTTAAAAGAAGTGTTCAAATAAAAATCGCGCGCCACCTCGGTGGTAAACCCCGGCTTTTTCTTATTGGAAACCAAACCGGGAAGATAGGCGACGTCTTCCCTTACATAAGTCTTTCCGTCAAACTGAACCGGATGGGCCGCATCTTTCACACGGCTGTATAAACTGCCTGTATAGCTATCCTTATCCATCGCATCCAGATAAAAATTAATTGAAGGGGTCAATCCGGACTGGTGATATAACAATTCCTTTATATTCAAATCTTTTTTATCCGAAGATTTCAGTTCCGGTACAAATTCAGAAATTTTACTGTTTAACGAGAATTTTTTCCGATCGTAAGCTTTCATCACAGCGAGCAACGTTCCGGTAGCCTTTGAAGAAGAGGCCAAATCATACACGGCATCATTATCTACCGGTTGCGAACCGCTATAATCAAAATAACCGAAAGATTTATCATAAATAACCATTCCGTTTTTAGCGACCAACACCTGACAACCGGGATAAGCCTGCTTATCCAAGCCTTCCTGCACAATCGAATCGATTTCATTCAAGCGAACGGCATTCAGGCCGACCTCCTCCGGTTCATGGTATCCCAAACGCGTCTTTTCCGTAAAAATTCCGGTCCCGGCAAAATACAGACCGGGGATAGATACCGGAAGTTTACCTTTTGCCGCAACTCCGCCAAATATCATCTGTGCAGCATATTCCTGTGCCAGAGGAGTCATCTCATAGCCCATTATAACAGCTTTTGCTTTTTCTACCGTTTGCTTATATTCCTTGGCAAAATAAGGCAACGTGAAAAAAGCAAGAATCAGCTCTTTCTTTTCCGCCAGTTTACGCAAAGCCGGATTTTCCGGAATACGGACGGTATGCACACTACAGATAATCCGGTCATATCCCTCCAGTTTCTTATAAACCTGCTGAACCTGTGCAGCCGTTGCCGTACGGGAAATACTGAAACAGGCAACCGTATCATAGCGGTTCACCATCGTTTGAAAGCTATTTCCTACCGCATCGCCAATCGAAAGGACAGCCGTATTCTTTTTGCCCAACTGCTTTAACGGCAGCAGGTCGTTTTCATTTTTCAACAGAGTAATTGCTTCCGAATTTAATTTGGCAGCAAGCCAGGCGGCATGGGGAGAATTCAAACGCCCGGAAAGCCCTTTGAGTTCAACCGGCTTATAATGATTCAATCCGGCAATATACTTATACTGTAATATTTTCAGGCATTTCGCTTCAATATCTTCCAGATTCAGGATACCATCTTCTATCGCTTCTTTTACCGCAGCAAAATCAGTAAACGGTGCTGCCGGAGCAAGCAAAATATCATTTCCTGCCAGCAGAGCTTTGACTGACGGGTTATCCGATTTATTGGAAGTCGCCCCCTTCATCGCCAGGGCATCAGTAAAACAAAGACCGGAAAATTGAAGTTCCTTTTTTAATAAACCCGTCACAATCGGTTCAGATAAAGAAGAAGGACGATTCGTTTTGTCCAGAGCCGGTACATAAAGATGCCCGGTCATCACTCCCGCAAAGCCTTCCTGAATATAACGTTTGAAAGGATAGAGTTCCACACTGTCCAAACGGGCCCTGTCATGGTAAACAGCCGGAAGCGTATTATGTGAGTCTTCCGAAGTATCGCCATGTCCGGGAAAATGCTTGGCTACAGATAGGATGCCATTCTCTTCCAGTCCTTTTGCATACGCGATTCCCTTATCTGCAACAGCCGCCGGGCTTTCACCAAAAGAACGGATACCGATTACCGGATTATCCGTATTACTGTTCACATCTATATCCGGTGCAAAATTGATATGGATACCCATCTCTTTACACTGTCGTGCTACTTCGCGGCCATATTCGGTAATCAGGTTATTATCTTCGATAGCTCCCAGCATCATATTTTTCGGAAACCGTGTTGTTCCGCTCAGGCGCATGGACAATCCCCATTCTCCATCCAATGAAATCAGCAAAGGAACCTTAGATGATTGTTGTGCCCTGTTCGTTACGAGCGCCTGGGTTTCGGGATCTCCTTTATGGAAAAGGATACCTCCTATTTTAATTTCATCAATATAGCGTTTTAACCGCTGCATATTCCGGTTATCATCCTTCGGATTAAGAATGATCATGAACAACTGCCCGATACGTTCGTCATTGCTCATCGAGTCGAACACGGAATCTACCCAATGATTCATCTTCTCTTTGTCTACTGAACGATACATATTGGGAACGATTTCACTTTTCCCGTAAAGTGAACAAATGCAGCATAAAAACAGGATATATATCTTTTTCATTTTATTTTCGAGTATAAAAACAGTCCAAATATAACGAAAAAACAAATCCTCCCTACTTGCGTATCAAATATTTATTTCGTTACTTTGCAGCCGCTTTACGTAATCTCTGTCGGGACAAAGTAGCCCGTTATATTGCGTTTCATTAAATATTACAATTAAAAAGCTATAAACAATGGATTTAATTAAAGTTGTAGAAGAAGCGTTTGCTACAAAGAAGGAACATCCTTCTTTCAAGAGTGGTGACACGATTACAGTAGCTTACCGTATCAAAGAAGGTAACAAAGAACGTATTCAGCAGTACAGAGGCGTTGTTATCCGTATTTCAGGACACGGTGACAAAAAACGTTTCACTGTTCGCAAAATGTCTGAAAACGTTGGTGTGGAAAGAATTTTCCCGATCGAATCACCGTTCATCGAAAGCATCACTGTTAACAAACTTGGTAAAGTACGTCGCGCTAAATTGTATTACCTGCGTGCACTTACCGGTAAGAAAGCAAGAATCAAAGAAAGAAGAAGCTAATATTCTTCGGTTCTATTGCCATAAAAAAGAGGGAGCTTTTCGTTCCCTCTTTTTTGTTTCTATAAACAGCCTTCTGATTATTTATTTTTTACCGGAACATACTCTTAAAAAAACACGGGCTATTTTTATTTTCCTCCCGTATAAATCTATTCACGAGACGGTATCGGACTCAAAAACTTATGGGGCTGTACCGGATGCAGTAAGCAGTCTGAAAGCAATTTTGGCACAAAACAGTGTAATGCCTGTCGATGTCATTGCCAAACTGGAAAGTATCGAGGAAAGCCTCCGCTATTTCAAATGGATTTTAGCAGAAGAATAGATTTTTATAGTATTTGTTAATACAATCACACTGCCAAAGAATCATATCTTTGCACAACAAGAAAGGCCCTGTCGGTGTTTTGTTCATAAAAAGAAACAGATATGAGACTTACGTATATTTATCACAGTGGTTTTGCTATCGAAGCAGACGGTTATGCCGTTCTTATCGATTATTTCAAGGATACAGGCAAATCTCCGGACAAAGGTTTCGTACACGAAGATATCTTAAACCGGGCAGGTACTTTATATGTGCTATCCTCCCATTTTCATCCGGATCATTTCAACGCCGAAGTCCTCCAATGGAAAAAATATAAGAAAGATATAGTCTATATCTTCTCCAAAGATATTCTGAAACGGCACCGGGCGACAAAAGAGGATGCCATTTACCTGAAAAAAGGGGATGTCTATGAAGACCATAACCTGCATATCGAGGCTTTCGGTTCCACCGATGTCGGGATATCCTTCCTGATTAAAGCTGAGGACAAGCTTATCTTCCATGCCGGCGACCTGAACAACTGGCATTGGAAAGACGAATCGACCCAAAAAGAAGTAACGGATGCGGAAAAAGCCTATCTGAAAGAACTGGACGACCTGACAAAACGGACCACCGAGCTGGATTTGGCCATGTTTCCGGTCGACCCGCGTATCGGAACAGACTTTATGCGAGGAGCCCAACAGTTTATAGACCGGATAAAAACAAGTATATTTGTACCTATGCATTTCTGGGAACGTCCCAGTGACGTAGTTGTATTCGGTCCATATGCCGAATCAAAAGGAACCCGTTATGTTTTACTATCCATCCCGGGAGAAGGTACTGATTTTTAAACCAATCATAATTAAACACAAGACTTATGGAAATAAAAAGCAGATTTGATCATTTCAATATCAACGTACTCGACCTTGAGAGAAGCATTGCATTCTACGATAAAGCGTTGGGACTGAAGGAACATCACCGGAAAGAAGCCGCAGACGGTTCATTCATCCTGGTATACCTGACCGACAATGCCACCGGTTTCTTATTGGAACTGACCTGGCTCAGAGACCGTACCGAAGCCTATGAACTGGGAGACAATGAAAGTCATTTATGTTTCCGGGTAGCCGGCAATTACGATGAAATCCGTGAGTACCATCGTGAACAAGATTTTATCTGTTTTGAAAACAAGGAAATGGGCTTGTATTTCATCAATGACCCAGACGATTACTGGATTGAGATATTGCCAGTCAAATGACGGGAACAGGTAACAGATGTCTTTTATTTTCGTTTTTTTTGATGAAAATCATTGCAACTAACCATATTCCTCTTATATTTGCTTTCCAGAAAAAAGAATCATTATTAATCTAAAGATAAAATCATGGAGAAGCCTTATGTAGTAGGTATCGATATAGGCGGTACCAATTCGGTTTTCGGCGTAGTAGACGCAAGAGGTTCAATTTTGTATAGCGGTTCTATTAAAACCGGTAAATATACTGATATAAATGAGTATGTAGCAGAATTATCTAAAGGGCTGAAGCAGGTTATCGAACAGGCAGGTGGTCCTGATAAGATAAAAGGTATTGGTGTAGGAGCTCCTAACGGTAATTTCTTTAACGGATGTATCGAGTTCGCGCCGAATCTTCCTTGGGAAGGTAAAATTCCTTTGGCTCAAATGATTAGCGAAGCATTAGACGGAATACCCGTTGCTTTGACAAATGATGCGAATGCTGCCGCTATCGGTGAAATGACTTATGGTGCTGCACGTGGAATGAAAGATTTTATCGTTATTACCTTGGGTACAGGTGTTGGTAGCGGTATAGTAATCGGAGGTAACCTGGTGTATGGTCATGACGGATTTGCCGGTGAATTAGGCCACGTTATTGTTCGTCGTAACAACGGACGCTTGTGTGGTTGCGGCCGTCATGGTTGTTTGGAAGCATATACTTCAGCTACAGGTGTAGCACGTACAGCCCGTGAATATCTGGAAATCCGTAAGGAAGACAGTATCCTTCGTGAACTTGATCCGGATGAAATCACTTCTAAAGATGTATATGATGCAGCAATGAAGAACGATAAAATCGCTCTTGAAATCTTTGAAGCTACCGGTACTATGCTGGGTGAAGCGTTCGCTGATTTCGTTGCATTCTCAAGTCCTGAAGCTATCATCCTCTTCGGTGGTCTTACCAAAGCCGGCGATTTGATTATGAAACCAATCAAAGAGGCAATGGACAAGAATATGCTGAAAGTATTCGAAGGCAAAACAAAATTACTTTTCTCTCAATTAAAAGAAAGCGATGCTGCCGTATTAGGAGCAAGCGCACTGGGTTGGGAAGTAAAATAAAAGATTACATTTTAATTTCATTTCAGGCACGGATTATGCAGGATTCATATCCTATAATTCGTGTCTGTTTTATTTTCAACTTTATGCTTCATCCTTTATATCAGTTTATCTATTGTCCGAAATGTGGTGCAAAAACATTTGTGGAACGTAACGAAAAAGCCAAACAATGTACCACTTGCGGATTTGTATATTATTTCAATCCGTCTTCTTCCGTAGCCTGTTTCATCAGAAATCCCAAAGGCGAACTGCTTCTGGTACGCCGTGCCAAAGAACCGGCAAAAGGGACTCTCGATTTGCCCGGAGGTTTTATCGATATGCACGAATCGGCTGAAGATGCAGTAGTCCGTGAAGTAAAAGAAGAAACCGGGCTCAATATTACAAATTGCCGATATCTTTTTTCACTCCCCAATATTTACCCTTACTGTGGATTTGAAGTACATACTGTTGATATGTTTTTCGAGTGCCTGGCTGAAACATTTGATAATGCCCAAGCCGAAGATGATGCAGCAGAAATCATCATTCTTCCTTCCGAGCAATTAGAGCCAGCCGATTTTGGCCTGCAATCCATCAAGAGAGCTATTTCACTTTACAAAATCCATGGGACTTACAGCTCTTTTTAAAAACATACAGGCTTTACAAGGGAACAGTTCTCCTCTGCGGAAATACAAGGAAGAAAAGAAGATAAAAAAGAAAGAGACCAGGAATACTCCCAGCCTCTTTCTTCATATATCAATTTTAAATAATTGCTAACTCTTAAAACAGAATAGCGGCAGTAATCGACCAACCACGGTTCTTACCATTCAGGTTTAGCTTAGAAGCACTGTAATCGTCAGTCAAGCCCAAAGCATAGTTAAATCCGACCTGTACATGCTTAACAACTTCCACACCTGCACCGAAGTTCAAGCCTGCACCGAAAGTATGCGCCTTCAACTGGTCGCCGACAGCAGAGCCCAAATTCCAGAATTTTTCACCGCCTACGCGGAAACTTACATACGGACCGGCAGAGAAATATCCCTTGATAATAGGTAAACCGAATTTCCATTTCACGTTTACAGGCACATCAATATAATCATTCTTTACATTCTCATTATCCGAATTTTTCAATCCGACACCTTTCTGAGAATACAGGATAGCGCCATCAAAACCCAGCCCGGCTATCGGAACCATAATTTCAGCCATCGGACCGATATTAAAGCCTGTTACATTTCCACGGTCTACAACACTTGCATTAAAGTGAACCGATGAAATATTCACGCCACCCTTGATACCAAACCTTATCTGGGATTTTGCCGGTATGGCTACTAATGCCATTGCGGCAAGTAGTATAAGACAATAAATTTTCTTCATTTTCATTTTCTTAATTAATGTGATACAAATAAACGCACTTTTCAGATAAAAAACAAATATTGGTATACAAGTGTTCAATCGATACAAAAGGAAAGCATGAACCTATTTACGGAGCTCATCCCGTAAGTCGATTCATGCTTCTTTTCCTAATTATTATGGCAAAATAATTAAAAACGAATCATTTGGCTTACGGGGAAACTGGAATAAAAAGAATAATTGAAGCTGTTGTGAAGACATCATTTGTTCTCTTCCGGCCTTTCCTCGAAGCCGTCGAAAAATATGCCTTGCAGGTCTTCTGACTTACTTCCGGAATGAACGCCTTCCCAACTCTTCAGTTGACAGTTGACAGTTGATTATTGACAGTCATATCTGTCTTTTCTCACTTGTCCGTTGTCAACTCCTACGTCAGTGGCTTAAGTGTTGCCCAATCCGTTAATGAAGTTCACAGCAGCGGGACTGTCCGGGATTTCCACCCGATTCCCTTTTAATCCTTTTCCGCAGAAAGCGAATCAGGAACAATGCATGCACAAATATAGAAATTTATTTCCGGTATATTTAATCTGCCTGTTCTTTTTTACTCTTTTTTCCAAAATCAGGGTCAATTTTCAGGAAAGAGGTAACCAACAGAGTCACAATACAGCAACCCATTACCCACCAGAAGAAATTTACATAGCCCAAGTGTTCCTGCAACCAACCGGAAATCATGCCGGGAAGCATCAATCCCATAGCCATAAAAGCCGTACAAATGGCATAATGTGCCGTTTTATATTCCCCATCGGAGTAATAAATCAGGAAAAGCATATAAGCAGCAAACCCAAAACCATATCCGAATTGTTCGATGAACACACACACATTGACTATCAGTAAACTTTCAGGCAGAGCCATACTCAAATAAATAAATACGACATCCGGCAAGGTAATTGCCAAAGCCATGGGCCAGAGCCATTTTTTCAATCCACCCGTAGCAGCTGCAATACCCCCTAAAATACCACCCAACACCAGACCAATAGTTCCCACAGTACCATAAGCAAATCCAATCTCCACGGTTGTCAATCCCAGACCACCGGATTCACGTGGGTCTACCAAAAAAGGAATGACCAGCTTCGTCAACTGTGCTTCCGGAAAACGGTACAGCAACATAAAAAGAATACCTGCCAATGCCTGTTTCTTTTTGAAAAAAGAGATAAATGTTCCAATAAAATCTTTGAAAATGGAAGAGGTATTGACCGAACGGTTCGATTTATCCGTATCCGGCACAGGCAAAACAAAAAAATGATAGACGAATAAAGCCAGAAATATTCCGGTTAAAATAAAAAAGGCCACAGACCAGGCAAAAGTCAAATCTTTTGTCATGTTCAATAAAACGCCGACAAACATCACAAGTAATCCCTGCCCGGCAATCGTTGCTATCCGGTAGAAGGTACTGCGTATTCCCACAAAAAATGCCTGTTCGTGCGAATCCAACGCCAGCATGTAAAAACCATCCGCCGCTATATCATGTGTTGCTGAACTGAATGCCAACAACCAGAATGCAGCCAAAGTAGCCTGGACAAAAAACGAAGTCGGGATAGAAAATGCCACTGCCGCCAAACCTGCACCTATCACCAACTGCATGGTAACGATCCACCAACGCTTCGTTTTCAGCAAATCGATAAACGGGCTCCATAAAGGCTTAATCACCCAGGGCAGATTTAGCCAACTGGTATACAGGGCGACGTCGGTATTGGACAATCCCATCTGTTTATACATCAGCACGGCAATTATCATTACTGCCACATAAGGTATTCCCTGGGCAAAATACAAGGACGGCACCCAGTACCAGGGGGATAAGGATTTATTCAATGCGGGTTTATATTTCATAACGCTCTTATTTTACGGACGATTTCATCTTTTTGTTCTTTTGTAATCGCAACTTCTTTCAATATACATTCAAGGTCTTTAGCTGTTATCTTCTGAAAATCCTTTTCCAGTGGAGCAACAAAGAAACCTGCCATCTCCACGGTTGCCGGACTAATCAGGATATTATCCGGTTCTGCGGCATAGAAGCAAGACGGACGCAACTCCTTTCGAGGGAAAATAAACGAGTACCATACCCCTTCTTCCATCCAGGTTACAATATTCATCATCGGTTCATAATCCCCTTCTTTTATTTCCAGTCGGGCATACAACATTTCAAATACCTTAACCGCCTCATCCCAGCGGCTGGAAGCCAGCATAAACACAGGAGACAAAAAATTATCCAATGCATAAAGCGTAGTAGCCTCCCCTTTCCAGACAATTTCCTTGAGAGCTTTCCTCCAATTCCATTCAATCGGCAAAGAACCTGCCCCCACTGCCTGGAAATGCATATGATCCGGAGCGGAAGCACCACATTTAGGACCATTATAAAAAATCACATAATCAGATAAATCGGCTGCTAAGGAAAGCATATCTTCATAATAAGGCAAAATCTGCTGTTTATCATGCCAAAGAGCAGGAATGGTGAAATGCTTCTCAAATATAGGATACGGATTAACCAGTATCCGGAAAGAATCACGGTAAAGGATACTCTGTTGCTCTTCCGGACGATTACAAAAGAAACAAGGACGCTTTTGCAAAGAAGCTGCATCGATTTTAGCGGCAGAAGAACGTATCCGCTCCGGATTATATTGTAAGACGATTCGGAAATCATTCGTTTCAAACATGCGGGTTTGCGTTTGTCCCAATGCTGCATAATTATCACTCGCTAATTTCCAGTCGGATAGCTGGTACATCCGCAAATCTTCAACCTGCTGCTGTAATTCATTCATACGTTTTATTGATTTAAGAGCATCCGTGCCTGAAGTTCCCAGGTACGAATACGATCCTTATAAGTATTATAGTTATTCATTTTCACAATATCGAGTGCAGCATCAGAATTATCTTCCCAGCGACGACAAAGATAAAGCACATCATACACACGTCCAATCTGCCAGTTCCGGGAAATACGCAAACCTAATGCATAATCTTCCCCATAACTGGTATTCGGCAGGTTGATACGGCGCAATACCGGAGTATAAAAAGCACGCGGTGCCCCCAGCCCGTTGATACGCAATGCATTATTACGCCCGTTATCTGGTGTCCATTCTTTATGGTCAATAACACCTGGCGGGATTTCATTCATCCGGAAATCCGTCATCCGGTAAGTTCCGACTACCATTGCACAATTCTGTTCATAAAAAGCATCCACTATCTTTTGTAAAGTATCGGGACCGCTATATACATCGTCGCTATCCAACTGCACGGCAAATTTTCCACAAGCCGGATGATGCACGCCGGTATTCCAGCAACCACCTATCCCCAAATCTTTCCGGTCCGGTATGATATGAATCACCCGTTCATCCGAAGTATATTTCTCTATGGCTTCGGATGTCCCGTCCGTTGAATGATTATCTATGATTATCAGATTAAATTTAAAATCTGCCTGTTGGGTAAGAACCGAACGGATTGCATCCTCTATGGTCCGTATACGGTTACGTACCGGGATAATAACGGATGCCTCGTATTCAAATTTGCCGGCATCGAAAGTGATGGGCTCGAAGACCGGAGGCAGATAGCCTCCTACACGTTTGAGGTATGCGGTACATACCGTTTCCATTTCTATCTGTACCGCCCGGTTTTTCGGGTCAACGTAATCGAACAGCTTCTCTCCGCTCTTACGCGTATCATCCGCCACTTCCGAATAAAGGTACTCATTTATGTGTACCAGTTCGGACAGTTCGGAGACACGTAAACGCAGGTCATACAACCCGGCAAAACGATAATCCGTATCCATTGCTGCTACCGCTTGCTTCAAAACTACAGTATCGAATAACAGTACGGGACCAAAATTAAAATCATCACGCAAACTGCCTTTTTGATAGTCAATCACCGGCGAAGGTTTATATTGACCTTCACTTACCTGATAATGGTCGGCATACAACATTCCGGCTTTTGTATCACCTGCTATGGCAAGCATTCGCTCCAACGCAAATTGTCCGAGTTCCAGTGTTGTATACTTTGTATATAATAAGGTATAGGCTGTATCCGCATGAGCTGCAATCGTCCTGAAAGAAGTGGAGGCATTTATATTTTCAATGTTCAGCAGCTCACATTCATCCGGCACTTCCGAACCGGGAATCCGGGATAACAAATATATCTTGTTTATACAAGGCACGCTTTTCAACTGCCTGATAGTGGCATCCGCCTGTACCTGGGAGATATAAGGAATAAAACAATTTATCTTCTTCATAATGTATTACTGTAATGTTACAAAGGTAACGACAAAGAAGATAAGAGATAAATTTATTTCACTATTTGTGAGCAGCATCAGATATTATTAGAAAACGCTTACGAACAGACATTCATAATTACAATATATGCTGCAACAGAAATACCAGTATATATTTACTTCCTTCACCTGTAAATTACTAATCACTAACGAATAAACCTTTAAAGTAATTTTGGAAGAAAAACTTTTTCCACAAATGGTTGTTTATAAAGCGTTAGATGTTAAGTACCCCTATAATAATTCCGGCTTTAAGTTTCCGTATTTCCGGGAGAAGGCTTACCTTTACTAATCATTAAACACGAAATCATGAAACATCAAATCATTCTTCTCGGCAAAGATATCACTTCGGTTTATCATGGTATTAAAGAGTTCGGTCCCGACCATATCCATCTTTTATACACAGAAGAGACGAAAGATATCGAAACACCTATGTATCCTTTGCTACCGGAATCCATTCGTTGCAGCCGGTATAAAGCAGAGCCTTACGACGGGAATAATGTGATTGATGTTTGCCGCCGGATTCATAGCGAGCACCAGGGAGAATTTGCCTATAACCTATCCGAAGGAACTAAAGTGATGGCTTTTGCTGCTTTTATTGTTGCCAAAGAAACAAATTCGGATGCTTTTTACCTGACACAACATGGTGAAATCGTTCACCTGAATACGTTCGAATTCCATCCGCTGCACAGTATTCTTAATAATGAGGAAATTCTCGGGTTAAGCGGAAACAAACTGACTCATTACCATGATGCCAAGGAACTGAGTATCGGTGAAGTAAAAGCCTCCCTGCAAATCAAGAAGTTTATTGAGCAATATCCACAGGAACATGCCCGTATCCAGAAATTTTTCAACATTTTTTGCAAACGGCAATTGACACGTTTACCTAATTCCAAACTATTTGCTAATAACCTGCGTTTCAAACAGCGAAACGGTTCCCTGTTGATTTCATTGGGAGAATATGTTTTATTGCGCTTGAACCAAAGTTATGCTACCATGCTGTATTTTGAAGGAAGATGGTGGGAGACACTGGTTGCCAATGAAGTACGCAACTGGAGCGAACAAAGGCCCCAGTCTCCGGAAGTATGGCAGAGTGTTATCTTCCAGACCAACGAAAGGAACCCGCAAACGAAGAACGAAATCGATGTTTTACTGAACAACCAGCAGAAACTTATCTTTCTGGAATGTAAATCCGGAAACGTTACCCAAAATGACATTTACAAAATCGATGCAGTCAGGGAGACTTATGGCGGAGATATTTCACAAGCTGTGCTTGTCAGCTATTACCCAATAGAAAAGAGCTTACGGGATAAGTGCAAGGATTTGCAAATTCATTTGTTTGCACCCAACTACGCTGGAGAACGTAGCGACTTTTTAAAGAAAATGCCAGCCTGGTTGGACAAGCTGGCAGATGAGTTACAATTATAATCGTTTTATCTTATTTTTCAGGAGTATAGATTAATCCTTTTGCTTTTCTTTCCAGGGAAGGATAAGAAAACTCGGTAGTTCCACCGGTTTGAACGGACGGACTCTTTGAGGTTCGTCCGGTAATCAAATCGATAGCAGCACCTAATAGCAGTTCATTTCTGTCTCCAAGAGGATATAACACATTATGTTGATAATCCATCTCATTAAGGTCTACATCCGGGTTAAAGCCATTCCCATAATCCGCATTATGGTCAGCATTAAAAATATTGAAGGTTATCGGATGAAGTATCCAGCCGTAATCTTCATTATCGCCATAAGGTACGGATCCGACTCTTTTGCCTATGGTCTTCTGTCCGATTAAAGTGATATTTTCCCTCCCCATATAAGGTATCAGGCAATTGATTACGGCTTCCGAAGCCGAAGCCGTTAAATCTCCAACCAAAACATAAATCCGTTTTAAATTCAAATTTGCATTCGACAGTTCATTGTTATTTTTCAAAGGTAATGTTTGTGTATCATCTGTATGCTTATCGTTATATTCCATAATGCAGAATGTTTTACCTAAAGCATTGGCCGGTGCCAAAAAGGAAGTCAGGAGCAAGGAACTGGTAACCAATCCTCCTCCGTTATAACGCAAATCAAGAACAAACTCATTTACATTTCCGGATTTAAAGGAGGCAAAGATTTGTTTCATTCTTTCATCATAGCTATAATCCTTATTATCCGGACCGGAAGCAAAATGGTTATATAATAGATATCCTATTGTTTTACCATCTATATGATAAACCGAATCTTTCAGAAACGGGGTATCTTCTACAGCACGCGAAGCGGATATGGCTATTGTCCCGCTATCTACGAACTTATTATCTTTGAATTGGGCCATTTGGAAACGGGTGGCGGCACCACTGTTCAAAGAGGAAAGATCCATTATAGGAGATACATTATTTACTCCCACAATCCAGTCTCCACGTTTCAATCCGGCTTCTGCTGCCGGAGAATCAGGAAGGACATACAAAACCCAGGCATAATACAAACCATTTGTTAAACGAAGGGAAGCATATTCAAATCCATATGAATCTGAAGCTTCCGATATCGCCTTTGTCGCTTCTTCTTTCTTCTCTATTGTAGAAAACCTGATTTTGGTATTATTGAGAATCGCCCCATCCTCATCAACCAACAAAGAATTAAAAAAATCTTCCGGAGAAAGATTATAATCAAGCCTTTTCTGAGACGGCATCTCGCCATACCAAAGATAATGTTCCTGCATGGTTTTGTATATCCATGTATTTACATCATCTTTCGGACCATTATTTCCTTCATCATTTTTCTGGCAAGAAGTTACCAGCAGGACACACGTTAATACAGCCGTAAAAACAACTGATACCTTCCCTATACAATCACGCCTCAGCTTCATATTTCTATTCATTTGGATTATAAAAAATAACCGTACAGTCTCCGGATGGAAACTGCACGGTTTTATGATAAAAGACTTCTATTATTTTTAAAGTCTTACTTTGTCATTATTCACCTAACAGGATTTCCAATATCTGACAAGCTGCTTTTGCAACGGAAGTACCCGGACCGAAAATAGCGGCAACACCTGCTTTGTACAGGAAGTCATAATCCTGCGCAGGAATTACACCACCGGCAATTACGATAATATCGGGACGGCCTAACTTCTTCAATTCCTCAATAACCTGCGGAACCAATGTCTTGTGACCGGCAGCCAAAGAAGAAACACCCATTACATGAACATCATTTTCAACAGCTTGACGGGCAGCTTCAGCCGGAGTCTGGAACAACGGTCCCATATCCACGTCGAAACCACAGTCGGCATAACCTGTTGCAACAACCTTAGCACCACGGTCGTGTCCGTCCTGACCCATTTTAGCGATCATGATACGCGGCTGGCGACCTTCTTTCTTAGCAAACTCAGCTGTCAGCTCGCAAGCTTTTTCGAAGTCTGCATCTTTTTTCGTTTCTGATGAATACACGCCTGATATAGTTCTGATAATTGCTTTATAACGACCTACTACCTCTTCGCAAGCGTCAGAGATTTCACCCAGAGAAGCACGCAAACCGGCTGCTTTAACAGCAAGTTCCAGCAAGTTGCCTTTCTTCGTGCGAACGCATTCTGTAATTTCAGCCAATGCCTTCTTAACCGCTTCTTCGTCACGGTTAGCACGCAACTCTTTCAACATTTCGATCTGTTCGTTACGAACGGCCGTGTTATCGATTTCAAGGATATCGATAGGATCTTCTTTCGGCAGACGATATTTGTTGACACCAACAATTGTCTGTTGCTTAGAGTCGATACGAGCCTGAGTACGTGCAGCAGCTTCCTCGATACGCATCTTTGGCAGACCTGTTTCGATAGCTTTTGCCATACCACCCATGCTTTCGATTTCCTGAATCAAAGCCCAACCTTTATGAACCAGTTCGTTTGTCAAAGTTTCTACATAGTAAGAGCCAGCCCATGGGTCGATTTCCTTACAAATCTTTGTTTCTTCCTGAATATAAATCTGGGTATTACGGGCAATACGTGCAGAGAAGTCTGTAGGTAATGCAATTGCTTCGTCCAATGCGTTTGTATGCAGAGACTGTGTATGTCCCAAAGCGGCAGCCATAGCTTCGATACAAGTACGGCCTACGTTGTTGAACGGATCCTGTTCTGTCAATGACCAACCTGAAGTCTGGCAGTGAGTACGCAGAGCCAATGATTTCGGATTTTTAGCATTGAAACTCTTCACAATCTTCGCCCACAACATACGTGCAGCACGCATCTTGGCTATTTCCATGAAGTGGTTTACACCGATAGCCCAGAAGAATGACAAACGCGGAGCGAAAGCATCCACATCGATACCTGCATTCACACCTGCACGAAGATATTCCAGACCGTCGCACAACGTATAAGCCATTTCGATGTCGGCAGTAGCACCGGCTTCCTGCATATGATAACCGGAAATGGAAATAGAGTTGAACTTCGGCATCTTCTGTGAAGTATATTCGAAGATATCAGCAATAATCTTCATTGAGAATTCAGGCGGGTAGATATAGGTATTACGCACCATGAATTCTTTCAGGATATCATTCTGGATAGTACCGGCCATTTCTTCCAATTTAGCACCTTGTTCCAAACCTGCATTGATATAGAAAGCAAGAACAGGAAGAACGGCACCGTTCATTGTCATGGAAACAGACATCTTATTCAAAGGAATACCATCGAACAGAACTTTCATATTTTCCAAAGAGCAAATAGACACACCGGCTTTACCAACATCACCAACCACACGTTCGTTGTCGGCATCGTATCCACGGTGTGTAGCAAGGTCGAATGCTACGGATAACCCCTTTTGTCCGGATGCCAGGTTACGACGATAGAATGCATTAGATTCTTCAGCTGTAGAGAAACCTGCATACTGGCGGATTGTCCAGGGACGCATAGCGTACATACCGCTATACGGACCACGCAGATAAGGAGGCAAACCTGAAGCATAGTTCAGATGCTCCATACCTTCCAAGTCTTCTTTTGTATATACGGGTTTTACCTCAATATGCTCAGGTGTTTTCCAATTGGCTTCAATGCCATTGGCTTTTGCCCATTCGGCAGCGTTTGTTGCTGCAAAACCGGCATTCTTTATATCTATATTTTTAAAATTCGGTCTCATAATTGTTTCTACTTAAGCGATTCCTAATTTAGCGTTGAAAGCCTGCAATGTTTCAAGCACATTGCTCTTCACATTAATAAACTGGTCGATACCCTGAGCTTTCAGGTCTTCCATGCAAGCAGGAGCACCAGCCACAACAAATTCTGCACGTCCGGCAAGTGCTTTATAAGCAGCAGGAGCGTAATCTGCATATTCGTCGTCGCTTGAACAGAGAACTACGATTTCGGCACCAGCTTTAACAGCAGCATCCACACCGGCTTCTACAGTTTCGAAGCCTAAGTTGTCGATAACTTTGTATCCGGCACAAGCAAAGAAGTTTGCAGAGAACTGTGAACGGGCCAGACGCATAGCCAGATTACCGATAGTCAACATAAATACTTTCGGAGTCTTGCCGCTCTTTTCCGTAGCTAAGCGAAGAACTTCAAACTGAGATGCACCACGGGAGAAATCAAGAGCTGTAATAGTAGCTTCACCGCAATGTCCGCCGCCACAGCAGCAAGATGGGGTTTCTTTAATCTTTTCGGCTGCCACTTCCGTAAAGTTCGGGAACTGGTTGGAACCTAATAAAATTTCACGACGGGTAGCAACCGCTTTCTTGCGGGCATCATTAGAAGCATTTACCGCTTTCTGAACATCGCCGGCCAAAGCTGCGGCGCCAAAACCACCTTTTTCTTCTGTTTCCAGGAATAACTTCCAAGCTACGTCTGCCAAAGAATTTGTCAGAACTTCCACATAGTAAGAACCGGCAGAAGGATCGACCACTTTATCCAGATGGCATTCTTCTTTCAGCAATAATTGCTGGTTACGGGCAATACGTTCTGAGAAATCATCCGGGGTCTGGTAAGTCTTATCGAACGGACGAACAGTGATGGAATCTACGCCGGCAAGAGCAGCAGACATCGCTTCAGTCTGAGTACGAAGCAAATTTACGTGAGCATCGTAAATAGTCATGTTCCATTCTGAAGTCTGAGCATGTACATTCATTTTGCAAGCGCAACGGCACATTCCGTTATCAGCTTTGTTAGGACATTCTGTCGGGCAGTGGCAAACAGGATTATAAGCTGCTACGATTTCAGCCCATAACCAACGTGCAGCACGGAACTTTGCAATTTCCATGAAATAGTTGGAGCTGATACCCATATTAAACTTAATCTTTTTGGCAACTTCATCTGCTTCAAAACCGGCTTCTACCAGTTTTGCCATCAGTTCGTTACCCCAAGACAATGCATAACCTAATTCCTGAGAGATATATGCACCAGCATTATTCAGGTAGAAGGCATTTACAGCCAATACTTTATAACGGGGCAGGGCTTTACCGGCTTTGAGCACAGCAGCGGCAGCTTCCACCCAGTTTTCATTCTCTTTACCTTTAACTAATGGCTTCTTGAACGGATCGTAATTTACAGAACCGAAACATTTACTCAGGTCAGCACCCTTACCTTTGATATATTCAGCCAGAATGCCGATTAACTTTTCAGCCTTACAATTGCAGGTATTAAAGTTCAGTTCCACGCATTCAGGGCAAATACCTTCCAATAAGGTAGCGATGTTTTCGGCATTTACTTCGTCACCTTTAATAATGAAACCTAACGAAGATACACCCTTGTTCAGGATGTCGAGCGCTTTTTCGTTAGCACCTTTAAAGCATGTCACTTCAATGTTTTGGCGAACCTTCCAGTCGTTGTCTTTTTTAGTACCGCGAACGTAAGGGAATTCACCGGGAAGAGACTCTGTAGTCTTCAATCCTTCGATGTCTTCTGCACGATAGAAAGGATTTACATTAAATCCTTCGCCTGTCTTCCAAACAAGCTTTTTCTCAAACGGAACACCTTTCAGGTCTGCCGTGATCTTCGCCATCCACTCTTCAGTAGATACAGGTGCGAATTCTGAGAAAAGTTTTTCTTTTAATTCTGCCATAATATTAGTTATTTTAATACTGGTATTAGTAATTGTTCAATAGTATATTGTTCAATAACAGGAGGCAAAGGTAGAATAAATAAACAGTAACGACAATGAAAAACAAACGAATTTGATACCATTTTTAACGCCTTTTAGTGGTGCCTGAGGTAAAATGATACCAAAATGACAGCTATCCTGAAAAAGATTACATTTTTTCCATGAGAATGATACCACGAAATATTTTTTTACTAATTTTGCATCGTCAAACAGAGCGATTGACAACTAAGCCGGTGCATTCGTCTAGTGGCCTAGGACGCCGCCCTCTCACGGCGGAAACTCGGGTTCGATCCCCGGACGCACTACAAAAGCTTGTAGATTTCCTACAAGCTTTTTTTATATCATCCCGACCAGCCCGCCAATTGAATCGCTAAATCACATCTCCCTGCTTATAAATCAGCCGAAAGCCGAAATAACTGTCAACTGTCAATTGTCAACTGTCAACAAATTTGTATCTTTGGCGGCAATCAACAGACTGAAAATTGAATACAAATGAAACAATACAATTTTGACGAAATCGTAGAACGGCGCGGCACCAATTGTATCAAATATGATGCAATGAAAGAACGTTTCGGAAACGAAAACCTTGTTCCATTATGGGTCGCCGATATGGATTTCCGGACTCCGGATTTTATTGTGAATGCAATAAGGAAACGATGTGAACATGAGATATTCGGATACACCTATGGCTCGGAAAATTATTATACCAGCATTATTGAATGGGTCCATTACAAACATAACTGGAAAATCCGGAAAGAATGGCTGAGTTATATTCCGGGAATTGTTAAAGGCATTGGTTTCGTATTGCAATGTTTTACACAACCGGGCGATAAAATAATCATTCAGCCGCCGGTATACCATCCTTTCCGTATTGTTCCCGAAAGTATGCACCGCGAAATCGTAAACAATCCTCTCCGGTTGATAAACGGTTCTTACGAAATGGACTTCGATAATTTAGAGTCCGTAATCGATGATAAATGCAAAGTTTTAATTCTTTCCAACCCGCATAATCCCGGTGGGATTGTCTGGAAAAAAGACTCTTTGGTAAAACTGGCTGAAATCTGTTCCAAACATAATATTCTGGTTATTTCTGACGAGATTCATGCGGAAATGTGTTTTCCCCAATATACACACCATCCTTTTGCAAGTGTTTCCCCCGAAGCAGCATCTTGCAGCATCACCTTTATGGCGCCAAGCAAGACTTTTAACATTGCAGGCATTGTAAGTTCCTATTCTATTGTCCCGGACAACGATATACGGGAAAAATTCTATTCATTTCTCGAAGCGGGAGAATTAGGGGATGGTACAATTTTCGCTTATACGGCTACAGAAGCGGCATATACTTATGGGGCAGAATGGTTGCAGCAGATGAGAATGTATGTGATGGAGAATGTACGTTTCGTAGACGAATATTTACAAATGCATCTGCCGAAAATCAAAGTATACCCTCCTCAGGCATCCTTCCTTATCTGGTTGGACTGTCGTGAATTAGGCCTTAGCCAACCCGAGCTGGTCAGCCTTTTCCAGGACAAAGCAGGTTTATTGCTAAACGACGGAAGTATGTTTGGTCCCGGTGGCGAAGGATATATGCGAATGAATATCGGATGCCCGCGTGCAATCCTGACTTCCGCGCTGGAATCGCTGAAGAAAGCTGCAAAAGCATTGTAACTCTTTGTTTTATTTTTCATCTATTAAGCCGGGAACTGGGAAATAATTCTTAAATTTGTCCTCGTTTTATTTATCACAAAAACAATTACATAATGAAAATTACAGCAAATAAGTTCGTTGCAGTTACTTACGACCTGAACGTAGGCGAAGGCGAAGAACGCGAATTAATGGAAAAAGCGACTGCTGAACTACCTTTGAAATTCATTTACGGAACAGGTGCCATGCTTCCTGCTTTCGAAGATGCATTAAAAGGCCTTGAAGTTGGCGATAAATTTAATTTCTCTATAGCTCCGGCTGAAGCATACGGTGAGTATGTGGAGGAACATGTCCTGGATCTTCCGAAAAATATTTTCGAAGTGGATGGAAAATTCGACAATGAAATGATTAAGGTGGGCAACACCGTTCCTATGATGGATTCTAACGGAAACCGCATGAATGGTTCCGTACTGGAAGTTAACGAAGACGTTATCGTAATGGACTTCAATCATCCGTTGGCAGGCGAAACACTGCATTTCAGTGGTGAAGTTATTGATGTCCATGAACCTACTGCTGAAGAAATCGCAGCCCTTTCTGCTCCTGCAGGTGGTTGCGGATGTGGATGCGATGACTGCGGAAGCGGTTGCGGCGACCACAATCACGACAGCAATTGCGGATGTGGCGGATGTCATTAATTCATTAAGAAATTGATAATTGAAAATGGAAAATTATCTGTGATAGGATATTTTTCCATTTTTTGTATTATCTGTTTTATGCTCTTTTAGTTTCAAATTTTCAATCCTCCTTTTTTAATTACAAATATGAACACATTCGGTAATATATACAGACTGACCTCCTTCGGGGAATCACATGGTCCCGGAATAGGAGGTGTGATAGATGGTTGTCCTGCAGGTATCGAACTGGATATGGCTTTCATTCAACATGAATTAGACCGCCGTAAACCCGGACAGTCCAGAATTACAACTCCACGGAAAGAAGACGACGAAGTCCAATTTCTTTCCGGTGTTTATGAAGGAAAAACGACAGGAACACCTATCGGTTTCATTATCTGGAACAAAAACCAGCATTCATCGGATTATGACAATATGAAAAGTGTTTATCGTCCGTCACATGCCGATTATACGTACCAGATGAAATATGGCATACGCGACCCGCGTGGAGGAGGACGTTCATCTGCCCGCGAAACAATTGCCAGATGTGTAGCCGGTGCTATAGCAAAATTAGCGCTTATTCAGAAAGGAATCCGGATACAGGCTTATACTTCTCAGGTCGGACCGTTAAAACTGGAAGGAGAGTATACAGATTATAATCTGGAAAATGCGGAAGAAAACATAGTTCGCTGCCCGGATACAGCCAAAGCCTCCGAAATGGAAGAATTGATAGCAGAGGTACGGGCAAAAGGGGATACTATTGGCGGAGTCATAACCTGTGTTGCCAAAGGAGTTCCGGTAGGACTCGGAGAACCCGTATTCGGCAAACTCCATGCGGCATTGGGACACGCCATGCTCACAATCAATGCTGTAAAAGGTTTTGAATATGGAGACGGATTCGAGGCGGCTCTCTACCGGGGTTCAGAACGCAATGACCGCTTTTTCAACGACAACGGACATATCAATACCCGCACCAACCATTCGGGAGGTATCCAAGGGGGCATTTCCAACGGACAGGATATTTACTTCCGGGTTGCATTCAAATCGGTTGCAACGATTTTAATGGAACAGGAAACCATCAATATGGAAGGAGAAGAGACAATACTGAAAGCCCGCGGACGTCATGACCCGTGCGTACTCCCCCGGGCTGTTCCCATTGTCGAGGCCATGACAGCCATGACTTTACTGGACTATTTATTGATACAGAAAACAAGAGAAGGCACTCTGTAATTGAGTAATAGACATAAAAAAACGGCTACTTTTACAAGTAGCCGTTTTTTTATGGAGCCGAAAACGAGACTCGAACTCGTGACCTATTCATTACGAATGAATTGCTCTACCAACTGAGCTATTTCGGCAACATTTGATTATCGAATGCGGGCACAAATGTAGTAAGTCTATTCGACATCTGAAAGAAGTTTTGTTAAAAATTCATCCAAATCTGCATCTAAATCTTTCAATAGGGGATCATCCGCGCGCAAAGTCTCATCATCCAGAAATAATAATTCTTCCATTACCATAAAGTCATCATCCGTCAGGCTTACAGAGAATGGTTTCATAAAATTCGGATGCTCGAAAACTTTTTTTGCAGACAAAAGAGTGAGAACATTTTTCAGGGTAGTTGCTACCTGATTATAAAAAATATCATTCTCACAGGGACATCCTACCCAATCAAAAATAATTTTCTTTTCCAACAAGTTTTCATTCTCGTCGTAAATCTGCAATTCCCCGCTTTCCGGATCGGCTTGTACATACAAGTCGCTATAAAAATTACCGGACTCATTAGAAGTAAGTTTACTGATTGCTACCGAGAAAGTTGACTCTATTACAGACTGGGTCTTTGCACTATTCGCACTCATATGTTTTTAATCTTTATTCGTCTTAATCGAATTATCTGTCAAAAGTAATAATAATTCAGATAAAATAGGATTATTACCGGTCAATTTGCATATTTAGTTTCGTATCCGAAGCCAAACGTTCACTTAATGCGTCCATATACAGCTTTTGCATTTTAGTGTATTGATTCTCTGCTCCTGCATTCTTTTCATAAAGGGCATAAGATTTCGAAGCCCAGTCGAACGCTTCTTTCAACTTCGTATCCATTTCATAATACAATGCAAGATTGGACGCAACTTTCGCTTTTTCTTTCCAACTGGAAGATTTTTCATAGATAGTCATCCAACGCTGATAAGCTTCATCCCATTTTTCGGCTGCTGCATATGCGGAAGCCTCTTTCCAACGAGTCCCTATTCCTTTATAATACCAGCGGGTTTCGTCAATCCAGTGAGGTATAAAATTCGGGGAGGCCTTTGTTCCCAAATATTCCGCAGCAGCACGCAAAGCATCCGATGGCGAAGGCAGATAACGCGCCAGCTCATTCAGGTCACCGGCATTCTCCATCCAATAAATACTGTCATTCATATAAACTGTTGCCAGAGGTTGTTCCCTCTCCGGTATATAACTGCGAACAACTCCATTCATTTTCACATCCACCATTCCGGCTATGTATCCGTCGGCGAAAGCAACCACAGTCTTTTCCATTTTAAACAAAAGCCTGTCAAAAGAAATAACTGCGTCCGCCCCGGTTTCCTCACACAAAGCCTTAACATCATCGGAAGACATTTTTTTATCTATCAGATATTGACTATCCTGACGAGTTCCCCGGTCGTAAAGAAGAACATCCCTGAAATAAGGAACCGAAACAATCGACTTACCCAATGAACGACAGGCAAAAAAGGAAGCACTATCTGCATTCGCACGACAAGTGTCCTGCATCTTTCCAAACAGACTGTATTGGTAACCCACATCCGAAGGCTGCGGAAGTGCATTATCCACTACCAGCAATTTACGAACATTCTTCGGAAAAGTAATATTCGCAGGATTATACGTCTGGATGCCAATATAATTAACAGGACTGCATGCGGCAAACAAGCAGGCTATCAACAAATAAAACGATATTCTCATCATACATTATATTATATAAATGAGGTAATGTTAAAAGCCTGCCATGAAATCATTCACCAGATAATCTTTATATTACCCCAATAGTTAAGCCATATCCGATACTGCCTTGAAGTAACCGATCGACTCGGCAATACCCAAGAAAGGATCTTTCATGTCCTTTTCAAATTCAAGACTGCACATTCCCGTGTAGTTTACTTCACGCATCATTCTTACCAATGCCGGAAAATCAATCTTTCCTCTCCCGATTTCTATACCTACTCCGGCTTTGGAAGCATCTGTCACATCTTTAATGTGCATATCAAACACCCGGGTGTGATATTTCTTTAAATCAGCAACTGGATCGCAACCATTCCGCAAATCGTGTCCTACATCCAGACACATTCCAATACGGGAATCAAGTTCTTTTGTATGTTCCCAAACATCCGTTGCATCAGGATAAGTTTTAATATCCGGCCCATGTAAATGAATCGCATAATTAAAATCATATTCCTTCACCTTTTTATCTACATAAGGAAGCAGCTCATAATTAGGAACTCCAACTATTGTCTTCACACCTACTCGCTTGGCATAGTCGAACGCACGGTCTATTTCAGCTTCACTCTTCATATAAATAGGTCCTACGGCATAACCGGTAACATCATACGATGCGCATTTATCATGAAAAGCTTTAATCTGTTCAGACGTACTATCCAACGGCAAATGGAAGTCTTTAATGCAAAGATAATGAATATCCAGACGCTGCAACGTCTTTAACGTAGTATCCAGGTCAAAATTAACAAATGTATATCCAGCCATTCCCAAATGGAAAGGATTTATCGCTTTGGTAGCTTTGGGTTTTACCGGGTCCGGTAATCCTGCTTTGGCTATTCCAGCGGTACCGAAAAGGATTGCACCTGCCAATCCCTGTTTAAAAAAAGACCTTCTTGATTTCTCCATGGTAGTAAATTGATAAGTTTATTATACCTGATAGCAAATATAATCTTTTTTCGTGTGTCCGTCCACATTTGCATTTAAATATGTTATTTCACCATCAATCGGGAATAAAATCAAATGGTAGTATAACAAAAAAAGTAGAACCTTCACCCAACCGGGATGTAACCTCGATAGAGCCTCCCATTTTTAATACTAACCCCTTACAAATAGCCAGGCCAAGTCCTACCCCTTTGCTTCCGCTGTCCAGTTGTACAAAACGGCTAAAAATATTATCCATCTGTTCCTGAGGTATTCCCTCTCCGGTGTCCTGTACGAAGAAACGGATGGCTGCTTCTTCTAATTCGTAACCAAAACGGATTACGCCTGTTTGGGTATGTTTAATTGCATTTGTCAATAAATTCGTCAAAACCTGAGTCAAACGGTTCCTGTCCATATTAAATACAAAAGGAGCACAATCCGTCAATTCCAATTTTACACCTTCGGGCATCCTCAGCCGAATTACGTTATAAATTTCTCCCATAAGTTCGGGAAGTGACAACTGTGCATAACTAAGCTTCATTGAATTCGATTCAATCTTGGATATATCTAAAACGTCACATATTAACCGTTGCAATAATTCATTATTACTTTGGATAATATTAAAATATTCCAAACGGGTCTCCGGGTCTTCCTCATCCACCAGTATTTGAGAGAATCCCACTATTGCATTCAGCGGAGTTCGAATTTCATGATTCATATTTGCAAGAAAGGCCGATTTCATCCGGTCTGCTTCTTCCGCCTTTTCTTTTGCCACTTTCAACTGGTTTCCAAAACGATATACCGTATATGCCAAATAGCCAAGCAAACAACATATTACCCCCAACACAATCACGCCACTCCAAAGAAATACCACCTTATTATGGTCTGCCATTACCTGAAGTTCCATTTGTTTATTTGCAAGCTCCAGTTTATCCACATTATGTTGCGCTTGCATTTCCGCCAGTTCCTTATAATAATTAGCGGAAGCCAAGGAATCTTTCAGCTGGGCATAATGCAGGAGGACATCGGAAGACTCCGGATAACGGCCGGCATTCATCAAAGCCTCCGCTTTCAGCCTTAAGACATCCAAATAAGTTTTATTTATATCTGATGCCTTATAATACGCTAATAATGCATCGTAGATCGGTACGGCCTTATCATATTGTCCGGAACGGATATAATACGTAGCATACATCGTTTTTATCTCAGAATCTTTATAGCCCATCTTATTTTTTCTCACCACATCTTCCGTTTTTTTCAGATAAGCCAGTGCGCGTGGGTAATTATCCATATGGAGATAGAGCATCACATAACTACGATACAATATATAACGAAGAAAAGAAACAGGATTTTCACTATCCAATTGCCGGATGCCATCTTTATCACATAAATCGATGATCTGTTGCAAACGTTCCAAATAGGGAAACTTCCGCTCCTGACCCGGTATGAGATTCACTAATTGCCGGATGATATAGACCTGTTTAACCAAAGGGGCATTCCGCTGTTCCATTTCAGCTAAAACTTCTTCATACAGTTTTACGCCTTCTTCCTCTAAGTTATTGGATAAATAATAGTCAGCCAAAGCCTGGTTGGCCATGTCCTTTCCATCCGGGTAATTTAACTCTACAGCCAGACCTTTTAATGAATGTATGCTATCCAATGCCGCCTTATTTCTCTTAGCCTTGGTCAGCACATAAATTCCCCACGCTTTTGTACGAAACATATCTTCATACCGCTTTTGCTTCATAAACAAAGGTGTTGATTTTTCCAGCCAATAAAACAAACTGTCCAGATCGACAGAGTAATAGTGCTTCATCAACAAAAACATCGCATTGGCTTCATATTTCTCATTACCGGATTTACGTGCTTCAGCAAGTAAGGCTTGTATGTGTTGAAAACGGTCCGGTTTTCGGATATGGTCAATTGCCACCTGATATAATTGCTGCAAAGCAACACTATCGGCAACACTTCCCTTATTAGAAGAATAAGAAGAGGAAATACTCAATAACATGTAACATATTAGAGCAAGGATACGTTTCATAAGTAAGTTTGTTTTTTCATCTCAGATAAAGCTCATTTCTTTCTATAAACTCCATCTCCAATCGTGCAGCAAGGTAACAAATATTTAAATCCGGCAACCGAGGTTTTAATAAAAAATCGATAGCCAATTGTCTCATTATTAAAAAAAAACAGTCCATATCTGCACCTTAAATGCCGATATGGACTTTTGTATCATTAAAAAATAAAGAACCTAAGAAAAATACACGCCGAAACGGCACCTTTCTTTATTTTTTTAAAGCTGCGATACTTTCTTCAATTGATTTGATTTTGCTTTCAGCATCCGCTTGTTTTTTACGTTCCATTTCAATAACCTTTGCAGGAGCTTTGCTTACAAAACTTTCATTACTTAGTTTTTTCATGACCGATGCAAGGAAACCACGTTGGTATTCCAGTTCTTCGTTCAGTTTTGCCAGCTCTTCCTCTACATTAATCAAATTACCCAGAGGTACTGCATACTCTGTTGTCCGGACAAGGAAAGAAACAGCACCTGCAGCCTTATCTTCCACCTTCTCAATCGCAGACAGGTTGCACATTTTGGAGATAACACAATTAAAGTCTTCTGCATGTTCTCCCAAAACCTGTAACGCCAATGTATCTTTATTCGGTATATTCTTCTGCAAGCGTATTGTCCGTATGCCGCCGACAATCTCTTTTACTATTTCAAAATTAGTCAACAACACGTCATCTACAGGAGCAACCTCCGGCATCTGCGCAACCATCAGGCTTTCGCCTTCTTTACGCGGTTCCAGTGCCTGCCACAACTCTTCCGTAATAAACGGCATGAACGGATGAAGCAGGCGAAGCAATGCATCGAAGAATCCCAATGTCGCATCGTAAGTCGCTTTATCGATAGGCTGTTGGTAACCCGGTTTAATCATTTCAAGATACCAGGAAGAGAACTCATCCCAGAAAAGCTTGTATATAGCCATCATCGCTTCGCTCAAACGATATTTGCTGAAAGAATCATCCACTTCCGCAATCGTTTTATCCAACTGCATCTTGAACCACTTCACGGCAATAGCCGAAGCCTCCGGCTGTACAATCCGGTCGTCTACCGTCCAACCTTTTACCAGACGGAAGGCATTCCATATCTTATTATTAAAATTACGTCCCTGTTCGCACAAGGCATCATCGAAAGGAATATCGTTTCCGGCAGGTGCAGCCATCATCAATCCCATACGTACACCGTCCGCTCCAAACTTTTCTATCAGCTCCAACGGGTCAGGAGAGTTTCCTAAGGATTTAGACATCTTACGTCCCAGTTTATCGCGCACAATACCTGTAAAGTACACGCTACCAAAAGGTTTATCCCCACGGTATTCATAACCTGCCATAATCATACGTGCTACCCAGAAGAAAATAATGTCTGGCCCTGTCACCAAATCACTGGTCGGATAATAATAATTAATTTCTTCGTTATCCGGGTTATTGATACCATCAAACAAAGATATCGGCCACAACCAGGAAGAGAACCAGGTATCCAAAACATCCTCATCCTGACGTAAATCCGCTATAGTCAACGCTGCATTACCAGTTTTTTCTTTTGCCTGCCTCAATGCATCTTCAGCAGTTTCTGCGACAACATAACCTCCTTCTGGCAGAAAATACGCCGGGATACGATGTCCCCACCATAACTGACGGCTGATACACCAGTCTTTGATATTCTCCATCCAGTGGCGGTATGTATTCTTAAACTTGGGAGGATAGAATTTAATATCGTCATTCATCACAGGCTCAAGCGCAATCTGTGCCAGATGTTCCATTTTAAGGAACCATTGCATAGACAATTTAGGCTCGATCGGTACATTCGTACGTTCAGAATAACCTACTTTATTTTCATAAGCTTCTACCTTTTCCAACAGCCTGGCTTCAGCCAGGTCTTTTTCAATCTGGTTACGCACATCAAAACGATCCATTCCGACATATAAACCTGCCGCCTCACTCAGAGTACCGTTATCATTGAAAATATCGATAGAAGGCAAGTTATACTTCTCACCCAACATATAGTCATTTACGTCATGTGCGGGAGTTACCTTCAAGCAACCGGTACCAAATTCTATATCTACATAATCATCCTCGATAACAGGAATAACACGGTTTACTAACGGAACGATCACTTTCTTTCCTTTCAACCAGGTATTCTTCGGGTCATTCGGATTGATACACATCGCTGTATCCCCCATGATCGTTTCCGGACGGGTAGTAGCAACCACAGCATAACGACCTTCCGCATCCCCTTCTACTTTATAACGAAGATAATACAGTTTGCTATGTTCTTCCTTATAGATTACTTCTTCATCGGAAAGGGCGGTCAATGCCTGCGGGTCCCAGTTGACCATGCGGACCCCGCGATAAATCAAACCTTTGTTATATAAATCGATAAAAACCTTGATCACGCTTTCCGAACGGATTTCATCCATAGTAAAAGCAGTACGGTCCCAATCACAGGAAGCGCCAAGCTTGCGTAACTGTTTCAGGATAATACCACCATGTTCTTCCTTCCATTCCCACGCATGTTTTAAAAACTCGTCACGGGTAAGATCGGATTTCTTTATTCCCTCTTTCGCCAAGCGGTTTACTACTTTTGCTTCCGTTGCAATAGAAGCATGGTCGGTCCCCGGAACCCAGCAAGCATTCTTTCCCTGCATACGGGCACGGCGAACCAATATGTCCTGAATGGTATTGTTGAGCATATGCCCCATATGAAGTACGCCGGTGACGTTTGGAGGAGGAATAACAATCGTATACGGCTCCCTGCCGTCTGGTTTCGACTTGAATAAGCCGTTGTCCAACCAATACTGATACCACTTCCCCTCTACTTCCGCGGGATTGTACTTACTTGCAATTTCCATATATTTCGTTCTTAATCTTTTATTATCATTTTGCTTATGGCATTATGCCGCAACAGGTTGCAAAATTACAAAAATAATATGTATAATGTATCTAAATCATCCGACTAATCTAAATCAGGATATGCACCTCCGAACAACTTCATCTCCCTATCATCAGGAGAACTCCGGAAACAGGTATATTAATAAACCTTAGTTATGAGCCCATCACTTGCAGTATTCCGTAAATGCCAGTATCTTTGTACACTATATATAATAATGAATATGGCAAGACGCTCGAATTACAGAAGCACAGATAAAGCCAGAGCTCCGAGAGGACGCCGGATAACAGTTGAAGAAGAAAATACATTACTTCCTTTTCTGTTCAAGTTCTTAAACGAACAAAGCAAAAGTTCAGTCAAGGCTCTTCTATCGCACGGACAAATATTGGTAAACGGGAAAGTGACTTCTCTATTTAATACTCCTTTACAGCAAGGGGACGAAGTGATAATAAGTTATGAACGGGGAAAAGTTGAATTTAATAATCCGTTGTTGAATATTGTTTGGGAAGATGATGATTTGATTGTTGTCAACAAAAAGGAAGGTCTGTTATCAGTGGCCAGCGCACGGGTAAAAGAGCGCACAGCTTACCACCTGCTTAGTGATTATGTAAAAAAATCAGACCCGAGGAATAAAATATTCATCCTGCACCGCCTGGACCGTGACACTTCGGGACTGATGATGTTTGCGAAAAATCAAAGGGTACAAAAGGCTTTGCAGTCTGACTGGAACAACGTTATTACAGCCCGCACTTATGTGGCGGTAGTGGAAGGGCGCCCGGAAAAAGACATGGACCTTATCGTTTCCAACCTGACGGAAAATGCGAAGATGCAAGTCTATGTAACAGTAGATGGAGATGGTAAAGAAGCAATTACCCGTTATCGTGTATTAAACAGTAACGGGGGTTATTCTTTATTGGAATTGGACCTGGAAACGGGACGTAAAAACCAGATACGTGCCCAAATGCAATCTATCGGACATTCCATTGCCGGTGATTATAAGTATGGTGCAGAAACAGATCCCACCGGACGGCTGATGCTTCATGCCAGACGGCTCTTTTTTATCCATCCTACGACAGGAGAGGAGATGCGTTTTGAAACTCAAATTCCAACGGCATTTATTTCATTAGCCAAATAATAAAACAGAACAATCGTATGAAAAAGCTCTTTAGCACCTTAGTGCTGGCAATCATGGCACTGACTGTACAGGCGCAAATCCTGCAGCCTGCAAAATGGAAGATCAACCTGAATGATTCCGGCTCGGCAGAAAAAGAAATCGTCTTCACGGCAACCCTTGAAAAAGGATGGCATTTGTATGACCAGGACCTGCCTGAAGGCGGACCGGTATCCACTTCATTCACATTCGAAACGCTGAAAGGTGCCGAATTGGTTGGCAAACCGGTACCATCAGTAAAGCCTACTGTTGTATACGATGAGCAGTTTGCTATGAATCTCCGTTGGTTCCCGGGAACTGTTTCTTTCACACAGAAAATTAAAGTGACAGAACCTACCAAGTTCAAGGTAGAAGGAGAAGTCGAATTTATGGTATGCAACGATGAAACATGCCTTCCTCCCGACCGCGTCAGCTTCACCTTCGACAAGAAGAATATCCAAATGACTACAGCCGAAAACAAGACGCCGGAAGCAGACACCAGCGATTCGACTGTCGAACAACCGGAAGTAAACCAGACAACTGAAAATACAGCCGAAACTACAACTCCGGAAACAAACAAAAATACACAGGCAAGTTCTAATAACACTGCGAAAAATAAATTAACGGACGACGTATCCTTGTGGACTCCGGTAATCGATCAGCTAAAAGCATTCGGTGATACGACCGTTTCCGCGACCGACACTTCCTGGCTGTTCATTTTCTTTGCAGGTTTCTTGGGAGGTCTGATTGCCTTGCTTACACCTTGTGTATGGCCTATGATTCCGATGACAGTAAGTTTCTTCCTGAAACGGACCAAAGATCGTAAAAAGGCGATACGCGATGCGATCACTTACGGACTCTCCATCATCATTATTTATTTAGTGATGGGATTATTAATTACGGGTATTTTTGGGGCAAGCGCTCTGAATGACCTCTCAACTAATGCCATATTCAATATCATATTCTTCTTGTTGCTGGTAGTATTTGCCATCTCTTTCTTCGGAGCTTTCGAATTGGTTTTGCCGTCTTCCTGGACAAATAAACTGGATACCAAGGCAGACTCTACAACCGGTATTATCAGTATATTCTTCATGGCATTCACACTGGTACTGGTATCCTTCTCGTGTACAGGCCCTATTATCGGGACATTACTTGTACAGGCTGCATCCATGGGTACGGCAGTAGGCCCGGCCATCGGAATGTTCGGGTTTGCTTTGGCATTATCCATCCCATTCAGCCTGTTTGCTATTTTCCCGAACATGTTGCAAAGTATGCCGAAATCCGGAGGCTGGCTGAACTCAGTAAAAGTCGTATTAGGCTTCCTGGAATTAGCCCTGGCACTGAAGTTCCTGTCCGTCGCAGACCTCGCTTACGGCTGGCGTATTCTGGACCGTGAGGTATTTATCGTACTTTGGATCGTTATCTTCATCCTGTTAGGCCTTTATCTATTAGGCAAAATCAAGTTCAGCCACGACAGCGACATAAAATTCGTATCAGTTCCCCGCCTGTTCATGGCTATTATTTCATTTGCTTTTGCCGTTTACATGGTACCGGGACTTTGGGGTGCACCGCTAAAAGCTATCAGCGCCTTTGCTCCTCCTTTGTACACACAGGATTTCAACTTGTATGAAAGTGAAGTACATGCAGCCTTCGACGATTACGAAACAGGTATGGCCTATGCAAAGAAGGTAAACAAACCGGTCATGATAGACTTCTCCGGCTTTGGCTGTGTCAACTGCCGCAAGATGGAAGCTGCAGTATGGACAGACCCGAAAGTTAAACAATTGCTGGAAAACGACTATGTTCTAATCACATTGATGGTAGACGACAAAACCAAATTATCGCATCCAATCACTATCGAAGAACATGGCAAAACACGCACTTTGAAAACAATCGGAGACAAATGGAGCTATCTGCAGCGAAGCAAATTCGGAGCAAATGCGCAACCGTTCTATATCTTATTGAACGATAAAGGCGAGCCTCTCGGACCGTCCTATGCATTCAATGAAGATGTATCGCAATACATCCAGTTCCTGCAAAACGGATTAAAAGTATTCAGAGAACAACAGAAATAATCTGTCGATAAAATGGAAATGTGCCAATACACCAATCGAAAAGAGTTTTCAAACCATATTTCTTTTCATTGGAATATTGGCACATTTTATATATCCACATCGATACAATAGGACTTTGATAAATTAATACAATATATATGGCAACAAAACAAGAAAAAATGGAAGCCTTCGGGCAACTGCTCGATATTCTGGACGAACTGCGTGTAAAATGCCCCTGGGACCGTAAACAAACAAACGAAAGCCTTCGCACGAATACCATCGAAGAGACATACGAGTTATGCGATGCCATCATGAAAGATGACAACAACAACATCAAAAAAGAATTGGGAGACCTGCTCCTGCATGTTGTATTCTACGCAAAGATAGGAGAAGAGAAAGAAGCTTTTGACATGAAGGATGTATGCGACAGCCTGTGCCAGAAACTTATTTATCGTCATCCGCATGTATTCGGAGACGCCCAGGCTGACACGGCCGGCAAAGTAGAACAAAGTTGGGAACAGCTTAAACTTAAGGAGAAAGGGGGAAATAAAACCGTACTTGAAGGAGTCCCCGCCTCTCTCCCTTCTATCGTAAAAGCACATCGTATTCAGGACAAGGCACGCAATGTAGGCTTCGACTGGGAACAGCGCGACCAGGTATGGGACAAAGTCCATGAAGAATTTACCGAACTAAAAACAGAAATCGACAAGATGGACGCAGATAAGATGGAAGCCGAATTCGGTGATCTGTTCTTCAGCCTGATTAATGCAGCCCGGCTTTACAAAATCAATCCGGACAATGCCTTGGAACGCACAAACCAAAAGTTCATACGACGTTTCAACTATCTGGAGGAACATACAATAAAAGAAGGCAAATCTTTAAAAGAAATGAGTTTGGAAGAGATGGATATACTTTGGAACGAAGCAAAATCAAAAGGGTTATAAAAAAAACAAAAGGGGAACCGACATCACGTCGCCACCCCTCCCTTAACTTAAACGCCAAAACTAAATCTAAACAAAAAACACAAATAATGATAATATCTTTTTTTATTATTGTCTCTTTTTTCTATCGCCGGAGGAAGTTCTCATAAATTCCCGTGCAAATTTGAGTTCAGCACGTCTGTACTTATAAAGTTTCTTCGGTGATAGTATCTCTTTAAACTTATCGTAATACTCCTTTTCTAATTGTGCCTGCTTTAAATTGACATTAACGCATTCATCAATTGCTTTTAAATAAACATCTTCAGTTGTTTCCGGATTTTTTCTAAGTTCTTTGGAGAGTTTTCTACATTCACGCCCTACTTCAAACATTTTTTCCTGCAGTTCGTTACAAAGCGGAATAAAAGACGCTGCCTCTTCCGGAGTCAAACCAACTTCTGCAGTAATAAATGCATTTCGCTTTGCTTGAAATGCCTCCCTATCAAAGTCCTTATGCTGTTTTCCTTCCTGGGCATTTGCACAGAATGAGAACACAACTGAAAACGCCACAAATGTAATAAAAAATATTTTATTCATACAAGCCTTCCTACAAAAATATTTCGATAATTTCATTTTTTTATCACTCAGTTACACTTATATCCCCTGTCAAAAGAAAACCGGCATACCTATCTTCCAGATATTCAAGATAATCTTCGTCTTCAGCCTCCTGCTTGGCAGAAATGCTATTTGCTGTAACATTTGATTTCACGAGCAGAGAGTCGGCATTCTGGCTTTGTTCACCGCCATCGCCAACCAGAACTTTAAAAAACAACCCCAAACCTGCAAACACCGCTGCCATATAAAGCCATGGGCGAACACGGTCCATCAAGGAAACCTTTTTCGCTTCCTCCTTTGGGGATTTTTCGGGAAGCCGGCTCATTATATTAGCCGTAAGTCCTTCCATATACCCCTCAGGCACAGTAAAAGGATTTTTTCCCTTAAAATGGTCCAGATTGTTACGTTCAGTTTTCATATCATCTCTCTTTTTACATTCTTTTGACAAATAGAAACGGGAAAGGTTTAAATGTCTTTTGTTAAAAACTCCTCGACCTTTTTCACGGCATGGTGATAAGAGGCCTTCAAAGCCCCTACCGAGGTCCCGAATATTTCAGACATATCCTCATATTTCATATCATCAAAATACTTCATATTAAATACAGCCCGCTGTTTTTCCGGCAGTGTCAAAATAGCCCGCTGCAATTTCATTTCCGCTTCGTCTCCGTCAAAATACTCATCCCCCTTCAATTTTTCCAACAAAAATTCATCCGTATCATCAATAGATACATTATTCACTGTACGCTGACGGTTCAGGAAAGTGATACATTCGTTGATAGCAATCCGATATAACCAGGTAGACAATTTGGCATCTCCCCGGAAATAATCAATATTTGTCCAAGCTTTCAGAAATGTATTTTGCAGCAAATCATTCGCATCTTCATGATTCAACACCATTTTACGAATTTGCCAATACAACTTTTCCCCGTACAAACCGACGATCTTCGAAAAAGCGTCTTTTTGACGGGCAGGATCGCGTAGTTGTAACACTATCTCATCTTCTGTATATTGTTGCATCCTTACTCACTAATTTGGGTGGTAAATATAAGGAAAATATCCGGATACTCAATATTACCAATCTAATCTAAGCGTAGTAAATCCCATGGAAGAGACAGGAACCCTACCATCAACAATCTGTACTTTACCTGGTTCCTCATTAAATTCGCAAACAGTAATCCTTTTAGGGCTTTGCTTCTTCCAAGCAAGTTTTACAATATGCTCTTTATCCGATACGGAGCGTAAACGAACGATTTGGGATTTACCGTCATCTATCGTTTTAATCATTGAAACAACAACCGATTCATCTCCTGTCAAAGTCATATTTTGCTGATAGTTGAAATCTTTATCAACCGGAACCGCTACCATCGGGCAAATCTGTTCCATCCCGAATTTATTTGCTTTCGCAACATCATATGCCCCCTTGCCCGGCAACACCCGATATTCAAACTTTATTTTTCCGTCCTGCGATAAAGGGAAATTCGTATGCCAATGATTATTGAGCGCCCATGAGTAAATAGTGGACGACGGTTTGATTTTCCGAATCCACTTAGGCGATTTAAATGCCCCGCCAATAATATTCGCACTCATCTCCCCTACTTCAAACATACAGGCATTCAGCGAACACCAAGTCACATTTTTATCTTCGCCGGAAATATTCAACCAACGCTGAAAAGCAATCCAATTCCGGTTGGCAACCGCAAGCTGGTCTTTTTCCACTTCCATTACTCCCCACGGAATATCAGCATTAATCACAGGATTCTTTATCTCAAAAGCGAATCCGAAATGTATCCCCTCTTTATCTGTAGTTGCTATTTTATCAAGTATATTGCAGAAAGAAACATAGGGCTGGCCCGCAACCAGGATAATTTCGCGCTTTAGTTCGCTACATCCTTCCGCATCCGATTCTACCAACAAGGAGTTTACCAATGGTCCTTGCTCTTTTACACTCACTTTTACGTTATATGCTTTTGTCGCACGGCTCCCTTCATCATCCCCTTTCAAATAACGATAACTGTTCAAAGCAGACATCGATTTATTATCGGCAAACTCCTCCCCTCCATACACCAGGCTTATCACATCTCCTGTCTCCGGACTTACTTTCAATTTAACAATGCCATTATCCAATACATTCTCTTCCATCCTCATCAGAGAAACCCGCTTAGACGGCTTAGACGATAATCGATATTTTTTAGCTCCCAATGCATCCACATCCGCTGCCCAGAAAGCCAATCGACCATCAGAAAGACGTTGGCTCACAACTTCTTTTCCAGTCTCGGCATCTACCACACAGGTATAATTTTTTGCGACCTCCTTAGGCAACTTCACCACCTCGCTACGTACCCAGGAAGAGGTATTGAACAGGCTGACAGTAGCAGACTCAGTGATAATATCCGATAAAGTTCCGGCAAGCAATTCTCTTTGCATCTTATCGGAATTACGGAAATAATCGAGTTTAACATTCAATATCTCATCACATATCGGTTGCTGGGAAGGATTCATATAAGCCCACGTATGCTCTGTTCCCATTATCACATTTCTCCACGCTTCCTCAAAATCCGGCAATGGTTCCTGGCTGCCCTGCTTTAACATGCTCCAAAGAGTTTCGGTCTGAACAAGTTGTTCTTTCACTTCCCGGTGATGTCCTGTAAATCCGGCTTTCGAGCCAAGCCCGTCTGTCCAGCATTCGGTAAAATCACCTTTCAATACGGGTAACTGGTCACCATATTTTTCATCAAAAGCACTCATCATCTCTGTTGCCGTACAAATCCGCAACTTCGGATAAGCAAACTCTTCGTTCCAACTCTTCACCGCCTCAGGCAAGTCAAAATCGATCGGCGTATTATCGGCCATACACCAGGTCATCGGAAATATATCGAACGGATAATAATCGGCCTTCTCCAGCTCCGGCAACATCTGGTCTATATACTTGTCTATAAAATTGGCACGCGGGTTATCCGTTTTGACAATTCTCAATAATTTATCCGGGTCAGTCTGTCCTGCCATCTTCGGCCAAAACATATATCCTTTATTATGGGCGCCGGGTGTATAAGCCCCAGGCTGCAAAAACAACATCTTCGACTTTCCGTCAGGACCTTCCCACCAGAAAGGTTTAAAACTGATTTCATGTGCAAGCCCCGTACGGTCCGAGCCATTAAAAAGAGCCAGGCAATAAGGAATGCCCAACTGGGATGCAACCGGAACCACTCCCCACGAAACACCAGGGATATCGACCTGAACCATTGTTTTAATACTTCTCCCTGTCCGCTTTTCAAGTTTCTTACTGTAGTTGAACAATTCAAACAATTCTTCATCATTTGCCGTACTTGTATTTGTATTGACGTAACCGGCATCTATAGCGATCTGTCCATCTTTAATTGCCCGGATAAGTTTTTCACATTTTTCAGCCGGTTCTGTTTTCAAATATCGTTCAACAGGCCACGTTACCTCCGGATTCCAAACAAAACGGGCACCTTCCGGATAATTTTTTGTTTTCTCAGCCAATTCTATGGCATATTCCAGATTACGTTTATGTATCAACTCCACATTTGCCTGCGTATTGGTATACCCGATATCCACATGAGAATGCGGATAAATATAGACAGTCCATTGGCGGGCATAAGGAATTACCACTTGCTTCGATGCCAGTTGCTTCTTACCTATAAGAAAGTTAACTGATATCGTATCATCTTTCCGTACACCTATATCCGGAGGAAGCAATACAGAAATAGAATCACGCCTATCCGTATTCAGCAGTGTCCGTTCTTTCTTTCCATTTGCCAAAATCTCGATACTTGCATTTTTCAATGGTTTTATACCGTTATAGGTAACAAACATCTCGCGACCGGCACTCTTGTCACTCCTATATTTATAATACCTTGCCACTTTACAATCAATGCTTTCTTCCGAAACTTCGTTACCGGCAAAGACATTCGAAACCAAACAAGATAAAGCAGCGGTGATAATGATACTTTTCATAATTTATCCTTCCTATTTTTAATCCGGACTTGTTGTTATACAAGTTTATATTAATTCATCTATTACAAATTTACAGGCAAATATAAGGATTAAAAAACGGCAGAAACAGTGACCTATTTTACGATTTACATATACTATTCTACTATTTTAGAGCTTTTCCGGCATGCATATACAAAAAAAGCGGACAATCATACCGATTATCCGCTTTCAAAGTGCCCAGAACAGGACTCGAACCTGCACGCCTTGCGACACACGCACCTGAAACGTGCGCGTCTACCAATTCCGCCACCTGGGCATTTATTTTTTATCTAAATCACAATCTCTCTCGATTGCGGTGCAAAAGTAACTATTTCTTTTGAAATACCAAACGCTTATTCAAAAAAGAATAGCTTTTCTCCTGTTAATTCTCTTTTTCCTTCTATTCAGTTAAGATATTTAGGGTGCCGGAATTGTCCTGACACACCGCAGGGAGAATTTCTTAGTGCCGTAATTGGAGCCCGTACCTGCTCCCCTGGTACTTGCATGCACTGCCATATAGTAACCATTACCGACGGTAGCAGGAGTACCTGACCAGAAGAATCCGCTTGTTTTTGTAGGAGCATCACCTTCTCCGGACGTGGGTAGCCAGCATCCCACATACCCGCCGACTACATCACCCGAAGCGATAAAGGCCCTTTGCTTGCTGAATTTCACCAGTTGTAGTTGTCTCACCATCCTCTCCTGTTCCTTATCGGTTGGCGGTCTCCAGCCTTGTTTCATCGCCGGATCTTCATAATTATAGTCCCCGTATTCTGCACATCGACTCGCCAGTTTGTCCTTGTCGAATGTATAATACTCCCCCCTAAACAGCGAATGTTTATGGTCCGGATGGTTCTCCTGATTGGCATAATTCAGTGCTGTTGATGTCTGCTTCAACGGCGCCCCGCAATTACGGTCCGCCACCGTGATACCCAAATCGTTCAGGTCGACATCATCGATGCGACAATTCGTCTCTATTGTCACCGTAAATGTGAATTGCCTTTCTGTTACCGGCTGTCCGGTTTTTTTATCCACGGCCGTCACCTTGATGCACTCCGTGATTGGCACGTCTCCCGGCCCTGTGCGGAAGATGCCCAGGTAGAACATTTGCCCGTCCAACGCGCCCGTAAGCGTAGTTCCGGCGCTGCTGCCGGTATAAGTGGCTTGTCTCGGCGGGTCCTCGTTCTGCGGTGTTGTAAACGTCAGGAACGCATCCACGTCCTCCCTGAAACCGCTCTCCACTTTGAAAGTATAATTTTCCGGGTCTACCAGTTTCACACTGAAGGGTACCACCCTTACCACCCCGTCCGGATTTCCAATGTCATTCGAGAATCCGTTCACCACCAACGGGTCGTTCCCGTAATTGGGGAACACCGTCACCAGATACTTGCTGGGTTCCTGCGTGAAGTGTATCTTTACATCCGGCACGCTTCCCGCCGGGCTGCGGGTCACGGTAAGCGTGCCGCTCCGTGGGGCATTCGACACATTGGGCTGGAACTGTATATGTATGCGCCCTTTGTTACCTCCGAATTTCGTATAATCCGCCCCGATAAAGCCTGAAAGGTAGTTATCCGCCGATGTCATCCACGAGCCGGTTGCCCCTCCGGTGAGGACTTGAAGGGAGAATGTAGTGCCTTGTCCGGGCACGGACATTTCCACTGTTCCGGTCTGCCCCTCTACGGAGAGCATCTCCAGTTCACCTGTTGTTGACAGTTGGGTGATGTTGATGGTTACTTTCAGGGGCTTGGCGGGGGTGGGTGTAATACCTGTAGCCTCTACTTCGAGCTGCGCGGTATTGACAAACACCGTGCTGTTTTCGTGCGCAGCGACAATCCGGAACGAATTATCGTCTATTTTTTCAAACTTGAAATTATTCTCGACATTCTCCCGCCAGGCAAGTTTCCAGCCGAGACCTTCCTTTACGGATACTTTTAGCACGGCTGATTCGTTGGCGGAGGCATTGAACACGACAGAAGTACGTGATACGGTTAAGAAATTTCCTTTGTCGTCCACCACCGTGTTATTGTTGTCCTCTTCCCATGCATCGTCTACTGCATAGTCCAGCAAGCGGTCTTTCTCACTCATGGCCTGGTCTTCCGTATCGGCTCCCGCACGCTTGACACCGTTGATTACTACCGTATAAACATAGTTCCGCTTGAGCACCTGGCTCAGCCCGGCATCCGCGACATTGGCGCGGTAGTAGGTCAGTTTGGTAGTATTAACTCCCCCTCCCGTCTCGCTCTGGTAGTATCCTGCTATGAGCAGGCAGGTGGTGCGTTCGTCGTCCTGCGTGGTATATGATGCGATGTTGGGATAGGCGTACAGTCCGCCATCTGCCATATCCTGCCTGTTGGTGTCCGGTAGGGGCAGGTCGGCTTTTACATATCCGGCGGGCAGGTTATTCGGGTCGGACGGTGGCGTGGTTGCGGTTCCTTTCACGACTGCATCTCCCAATGGGGCGTCCTGATGGAAAAAGTAACCAGCATCGCGGTAGTTGCACACTTTCACCCAGGCAATAACCAATCGGTCTGCCGCCATATTGTGCAGGTCAAAACGGCTGACGGCACGACTGAACCGTACCGAAACGTTCAATGGTTCTGTAGAATTCGGGGCGGGTGGAGTGAAGAGGCTTTCTTCACCGTCCTGTCCCAACAGTATGCCGAACAGTGGCAGCGGTGCTGCCACCCTTGCCCGGGCAAGGGATTGTGATTTCATGATGCGTCGCATTTCGTCATAGCTCTTGCTGTTGTTTGCGCGTATGTAGTCCTCGAAGTTTTTCCCGTCGGCTTTGTACTCGTCGTAGTTTGCCACAATCAGCGTGCGGTATTTGCTGCCCGCAGTGAGTGCCCCCGGAATGTTGAGCGAGAAGCTGCCCGCCGCCCCGCTTCCGGCGGGGACGGAAGCACCCTGCCAGGCAACGTAGCCTCCGGTGGAAGAGTTATAGAAGACGAAATACACTTTATCGACTTTCTTTTCGGCCGGTGTTGCTGCTATGCTTCGTGTCTGCAGATCGTCGAAACTATAGGAGATAGTCACCCCCGCAGCAATGTCCCGGGGGAAGGTTTCCTCTTGCAGGCATCCGCCAAGAAGCACCAGTAGCGGCAGCAGTACTGCCAGAAGCGTATGGATACAAAGATTCTGTTTCATATGTCGATTGTATTTAAAAGTCCTTGTCAAACTCTCCCCCTTCCTGTTCCCAATCCGCCTGATTATCCGGCTTCTGGGTTATCCGGATATCAAACTTCAGCCTCTTTGCCTTTATCGTCAGCGTAGAGGTACGGTCGGGGTCGTTCCCAGCCATTGCGCGGAGTGTTTTTATCTCAAGCTTCCCATCCGTTGCCGTGGCGGGTTTCGTCACCCGGAAATCGGTATTCTCCAAAGAGGCATTCCTTGTATAGGAAACCCCTCCGTCGAAGCTCATTTCCCAGTCGGCAGGGTCTATAGAACTCTCCATGTCTATGGTTCCTTTCTGTCCTTCATTTCCGGGCAAAATAATGTTTTTTTTCTGCGCATACATCCAGTCCGTACCGTCGAATACGATGTCCTGAAAATTGTCCGTCCACCCTGTAATCTCTATACCCATGTTTATGCGCAGGCTCTCGTAAGCCTCTTGTGCGGAAGTTTCCCCGTCACCTTGCACGGAAGTGATACTTACACAATACCGGTGGTTGCGCAGCAGGTCTATGAGCGAGCGGTCGGCTGCGTTGTCATTGAAGTCGATCCGGTAATAACTATCGGCATGCCCGTTGTACGAACCGCATACCACAAGTGCGCAACGGTCTTTATGTCCGGCATCGCCGGGTTTCCCAGTGTGCCCCGGACCTCCGGGAACGGTTTGCCGTATATCCGCCTCAGGCAGATAGATTTCACGGCGTATGCCGTATGCTCTTGCGGGCAGGTCATAGATGAAAGGCGCTGTTATCAGTGCAGATATCCCTTCGGGCGAAGGTGCCGTCACTTTACGCCGGCTCGCATCGTAAACGGTAGCCAGGGGCATAAAGGCATACCGGTTATTGGGACGGTATACATATACCTTTTTAAGCACGAAAGGGATGTCTTTTCCTGATGCATCCTTCCCGTTCCAGCCGGGCCATGTAGCGAGATTCTCTGCTGCCGGGCCTTTGCCCACTCCCACCTCCACACTTGCCAGTGCCCGGATTGCCGGAACGGTAATACTGGCAGCATCAGCCGGTACAGATATGGGCGAGGCTGCTTTTCCCCACATTACCAACCCTTCCGCAGGCGAAGCTGCCGGCAGGGCCGCCGGGCTCAGTTCGTTGCTCACAAGCATCGTTTGCAGATCATCATAGTTTTTCCCGTTGAAGTCCGTCAGATTCTTACCCTGCATCCAGCCGTCTACATTCGTTAGTACCAGACAGTCGAAAGTCGTCCTCGTCCCCGTGTTTACAATCAGGGAGGCGGTAAAGGTCCATTTCGTCGGATCACTGACGGTGGGTGTCACATTCTTTCCTTTCACCACGGTATACACCCTGTTATCGGTCGTATTGAAGAAAAAGACATATACATCGTTTATCAAGCTTTCCTGCTCCACGCTCAGGGCACGCGTAGGGCTGGCAGGCTGGTTGGTACGCAGGCGTATTTTCACCTCCACCTGCTCCGGTTGCCCCGGTTCCGGAGTCAGCCCTTCTTCCATGCGGTCGTTGGTGCAGGCCGCTGCCAGCACCAGTAGTCCGGCAAGTGCTGCCCTGCGCACAAAGGCCGAAGCGCTTTGGTAATGGGGTATTCTCTTCATGGGCATAGGTATTATGTTGTTGTATTCATATTATAATCCTGAATTATGGTCGATTATCTCCCAGCCGTTTACGGTGAGTACCACGTCGGTCGGTTTGTCAGGGCTATCGACGGTAAACACCACCTCGAACCGGTCTTCCAGTTCCAGGTCGGTGCCCGGCTTTTTGAGCAGGAGTTCCGAGAGGCTTCCGTCATAGATGACGTTCTCCGCACGGGTACCGCCGGTGGGGCGGTAGGTCAGCGTCAGACGGGAAGCGTCCCCGTCCCACAGGCGCAGCACGGTAAAATCGCAGTGTATTTCGCTGCCGGCCCCGGTAATCCGGGGGATATATTGTACAGGGTCGTTGCCATGCGTACGGTTGTCAAAAGTATAGTCGCCATTGGTGGCGGTAATGATGCAGCCGAAGTCTTCCGGCCGGGGGATGAAAGTGTTCTTCCCCTTGATTGTGATACGTACATCATTGGTGTTTTTGTGCAGGTCCGCTTCATATTGGTCTTTGTCGGCAAGGCCGGCGAACAGGGGTATGCAGATCCCGTTAAAGAGTTTTCCGGCAGGTTGGTCCGTGATACCTCCGGGATTCCTCCGAAGCTTTATCAAGGCATCGGGAAAGTATTCGGAAGATTCATAGCTATAGGTCTCCTGAAAGTCGCCAGCCCATGCAATCAGGGTGTAGCGGCCCATCGGCAGCATAAGCTGGCGGACATTGCCCGGAGCCAGGTCGCTGTGGTGTAGCTGTTGTTCCAGTGCAAGCCGGTTCTGGTTATCATAAACAAACAGGTGTATGTTATCTATCCCTTCCGTATCGAACAGGTCTTTTCCCTGCGTGTTGTGTGTAAACAGGAATCGCAGGCCGACAGGATAGCGGCAGTCGTCCCTGTCGTCCCAGATGCAGGAGTTGACGAGCAAGGCTGCCGACAGCAGGAGTAAATATTTGAAGATGTTTCTGAATAACATGGGGTTTTGCTTTTATATCCGGATACCGTTTTTAGTTCAGGACATGGCTGTTCCGGAGGGTTTCCATAACCTGAAATACAAGGAGAAAAGGAGTGGATGGGGGTATCCCATCCGCTCCGGTTTCCAGTACGGGAGTTATCCCAGCGGTTCGTTCATCAGGATGGCATTCCATGCCTCTATAGTGATATCGGCAGAGATATATGTTGATTTTTCCAACGGAGTAGTCGGGTCTGTCGGAACCACCACATCCGGATCGGTAGTACTGGAGCCTCCCAGGCTGTTAATCTGTGTAATATTGATTTTGTAGAAATGGTTGCGCAGTACACAGTACTTCTGTTGAAGAGCTGTCTTGGCGATGTCGCGAAGGTTCACACGGTAATAGCAACAACCGCCGGTATAGGTCTTGACTTCCAGGTTGGATGATTCTTGTGCCTGTGCCATGTTGGCTTCACCCAGGTCGGCATAGATGGTACCGGTTTTGGCAGTCTTATTCCAAAGGAGATAGAAAGTACCGTCTGGAGCCAAGCCTTTGTTGCTTCCTTGGATTTCACTTTCATCCGGTACGTATTTCAACTGTACCAGCGCGAAAGTGGTGTTACCTGTAACGGGTGCCTCATTAACATTCTCCGCAGTATAGAAAGAGTTGGTAAACTGGTAGTCCCAGGCGGTAGCAGCATCTTTGGCATTCGCCATGTCGGCAGGTACGGTTGTCAGGTGGTCGTATGTACCGTCGGGAGTTGTATCTGCCTGGTCAGCAGTGGCTCCCACGGGAGTCAGTTCGTAGTCCTGGCGCGGCAGGAACATTTGGGTGTTCATCTGTGCCACCAGATACTTCGGTTCGCTGAATGTTCCCATCAGGTTGGCATTTATAGTTACGGTAGCCGAATTGTACTGCATCTGTACCTTGGCCGCACCACGGGCAACGGTGATGGCAATCGGATTGCTTATTGCATTAACCTCGTCTTGCACAGCCAGGGTAACTTCTGTTTTACCAATCATTACGAACGCACCTGTTGCCGCGATATTGTTATCCGCTGCCGCATCAGTAGTTCCTGCATTTACGGCAAGTGCCTTGAAATCAGCCAGCGTCTTACCTATGGCCAGTGTCATGTCCGATTTTGCATTAGCCACGGCATAGATTTCTTTCGCGCCTGTAGTGGTGACCAGGGTGGTAGTACCCACATTGTTGGCACCCAACGTGATGGTTCCGGTAGTTTCCAGTACCCCTCCGTTGAATATAAACAGGTTCAGTGTACTGATCGACTGCTCCACTGCATCGGCGTTGGCATCTGAGGGCGTGGCGGCACGTGTGCTTTCCGCTGCTTTTACGCTTACCGAAAAGGCGGCATAAGTCTTCACTCCTTCTACTCCCGGGTTCATGTCCGGCACTTCATTCTCTTTGTTGCAACCGGCCAGGGCTGTTAGCGCCAGGGCCATTGCGAGGAAACTTCTCATCTGTTTCATTTTACGTGACATTTAGTTAAATATATGATTTTGTCTGTTGCTTCATTCCGGGGCTCCGCCTGTTGCAGTTGCAGGGCATGGTTTCTCCGCCCCGGTATAGTATAGCCTGATGTATCCGGCATTCCTTTGTTGAGGGAATAAATGTTTCATCATCCATCGGTAGGGTACTCCATCGTTCAGGTCCATCAGTTGTTTCTCACGCCCCTCGGACACGGGAACCGTATCGATGATGTGCAAAATCTTCTCCCGGCAAGGCACACTCCCGGAGGTGGCAACCAAGTCCCGCAGTTCATCCCATCCTTCGCCCATATTGACCGTTTCAATGTCCGGCAGGGGAACACCGCGTGCTGCGGTATACTCCCGTAATACGGCCGCGCGCTTTCCTGCCAGATAGGTATTGCGCCTTAACGAGCCTTCAATAGAAGCATAGCCCACTATCACCAGCCGGGTAATGCGGATGGCTGTATCTGCCGTCATCACACGCAGGGCCTTGTCCAGCCGCTCCAGCGTGGTTGCATTGTCCATATAGGCGGTGTCTATCGTTATGCGTCCCTGGCGGAAAAATACACGCAGGGCATCCGGGTCGCGGAAGTAATTGGCTGCCTGCTTCTCCGCTTCGTACAATTCGTCACAGTGGATGAAGCCCTCTGTCTTCGCAAGCTGTCCGGTAGGGGAAATCACGGGTTCGGGCGCAACGGCTGGTTCTTTCGCTTGTGGCTGTCCGGGTAAGGGAAAGCCAAGCGCCAGGTCGGCGGCAGCCAACGTGGAGGCGAGCAACCGCGAACTACAACAACCGGTAAGACGGTTGTCGATACGTAATGAAGCATGGTTCATCCAGGGCTTGTAAGGCAAGACAGCTTTATAAAACAGCGTATCGGAAGCCGGAACGGTAAGAAATACGTCTTTCGGAACGTTCCGCCCGAAAAGTGCCTTCCGCTCCTGTGAACGGCGGTTCCTGCTTCCGGATATCCGAGCAGCAGGCAACAGGGCTTTTTCCGTTCCCCCGTAGATGACAGGGGTAAGGTCCATACGGTAATCGGACGGAAGAGCGAGCGCTTTGAGTGTAAGACGTACATGCACACTATCATTTGCAAAACAGGTGTGGGAGTCGATGACCCGGATATCCGCTTTCTGGGCATGGACCGGGCCGAAAGACAGCAACTGTAATAATATGAGGAAGGACATGACTTTTGTTTTCATATATGCTATATATTGAGGAAGGGAACTACTTGATAAGATAAATAATGGAGATACAGGCTTTGGTAGGTGCAAAGAACCCCTTCGTACGGCCTGCTTCGAGTTTCCTGCCGCAAGCGGCACATTCGTATTTATCATACCGGGCATACATATAGCCCAACCCCAGAGAGGCTTCCAGGTTCCACCTCCGGCCTATCATCCATTGGTAGCCGTAGGAAACTCCCGCACCGCCTGCCCAACCTTCGTAGCGGAACTCACGACTGAGCCCGGGTAAAGGAATACCTTCAATATTGAAAGCCCCGCCCAACAGGTGCACACCGAAGAAGTGGCCGTTAAAGCGTTCGCAAAGCCAGTAACGTGCTTCGGGCTGGACAAAGAACTGCTTCAGTTTACGGTTGCCGGAGAAAGTCCATGGATTGTAACTTGCCGAAAAATCAATAGTCCAGCGGGGAGACAGGCCGAACTCAGCACCCAGATTCAGGGTGGTGGCAGCATCAGATAAAAGGTTGCTCTTTACAGCTATGTTCTGCCCGAAAGCGGCAGGGATGCAAAAAAAGAGCAGGACACTTACTATGAGGGGAACTTTCATCGTTTGTTTCTTTGTTATCGTTTGTTTCTTTGTTACCGTTTAATTCTTTCCTAAGTCTCCACTACTTAAGTTTAAAAGGAGAATATAAATTACTTCCAAATGGAAGAACATATTCTATGTATAATTCGCTACAAAATTTCATTTCTTTTTTGGCTCTTCCATCTGAATATAATATTCAATCAGATAGAAATCGGAACCCGGTTACTGAACCCTTATAGGAAGATCCGTTTCTTACAAAGAAAGAGAAAAGAATAAAAAATATAATTCAAAATACTGATAAACAAAGGTATACAAACCTTATCACAAAGGGAATAAAAGCGTTTTTCAAATCTTTCAGGAGGAAGTTGTTATTATAATATTCAAAAAAAGGCGCTGAAAATATTGTTTTTTTTCTTGTTATATGTATTTTTGTATCGGAAAATAGAATTGGGCTATAAGAGTTTACGAATATTTTCTCTTTCTTTGTAAGAAACGGAAGATTTGAGTTTTTCTTCTTCTTTGTAAGAAACGGATTTTTTTTCCTTGTACACTGTGTTTTTTCTTTACTTTTGTACAGGAAGAGGTTACCTTCCGATATTTCTGTTTCTTTTTCGCTGTTGGATATCGTGTTATTTCTTGTTTGTGAGGAGGCACCCGTTGTTACACCTTTCCGGCCTTTCTGTTTCCTTTGCCCAGCCGGGGCGGAAGTATCCCTCAACATTTGGTCGAGCATGTCATTGATTTCCGTATCTACTTTCCCGGAGGAAATACGGGAAAGGTAAATCTGCGTAGTACGAATATTGGAGTGGCCCAGGCATTGGCTGATAAGTTCGACCGGTTTACCGCTTTCCAGCATCAGCGTGGCCCAGGTGTGGCGCATCACATATGTGGTCAGTGGCAGCGAAAGCCCGGCAAGTTTCCCGATTTGGGAAGCATGCAGATTTATACGCCTGAGAGCAGTCTCTTCCGAGATATTTTTGCTATGCTCCTTTCGCCTGTGCAGGAAAGGAAAGACAAAAGGTGAATGTTTCTGAAAATAACACTCCATGATTTCACGCGTTTCGGGCAGGATACCGACCTCAACCGGATTTCCCGTTTTACTGCGTGCATAGCGGATACGGCCTTCACTTTCCACCATCTCCCACCTCAGGTTATATACGTCCCGGAATACCATCCCCTGGGCATAGAAAATGAATAGCAGTACATCGAGTGTCTCTCTCAAGGGCACTTTCAACTTTTCCCTGAATCCGGGTTCCAGCAATTTCTTCATCTCTTCCACTGTCAATGCCCGTTTGGAAGGCTGGTATTTCTTTATTTTCACGCCTTTGAACGGGAAAGGAACGTATCCCTGCTTGTCTTTCAGGGATGCCAGCGAAAGGTTGTACATGGCGCGTGAATTGCGAAAATAAAAATCGACCGTTTCCGGGTGATTGGGATGAAGGGTGGTCAGATACCTCACCCAACTTTCCACCCATTCCGGAGTTACCTCCCGTAAAGTAAAACTGGCAGCATCCTCTTTCAGAAAAAGGGTCAACTTCCTTATACAGGTTTTGTAGTTGCCCGCCGTACGCGTGCACCCCAACCGTATTTTCTGATTTACCTGCAAATTAAACATCTCTATCACAGTCACGGCAACCTCTTTCTCTATGTTAATCTTTTTCTTCATCTCATTAATTATCAATTGGTTTAATAGAGGTGAATTAACGAAAAACAAAAGAAAACACGAAAAGTTCAACAAATACGGCTTCTTTAGATAAAAAGAGGGGATGTCAAAGGTATATGATTGCGGTGCAGGAGTAACCTCCTGTTAATTCTCTTTTTCCTTATATTCTGTAAAAATATTCATCATCTTATCCCATGCCTCCCTTGCCTTTTTTTGCAGCTCCACATCTTTATGAACGGAAGGGTTCAAGTGAAAGCTGAATCTTGAGTCTGCCGTAACTGCATAATCTCCTAATACATATAATACCAACGCTTTGCCTTCTTTGGCATTCTCTTTTATCATAAAGCTATAACATTCGTCATCTTCTCCTACGACCAACGATTGTTTGCCTATTCTCTTCCACATCCCCGTATCCAGGCTGCTCAGCTCCAGCGCATCTATAAAAGTATACATCTGATCTACGGTTTTCAACTGAGTAAATCCATGCAAACCTCTATTTCGCCACTTGTAACTATCTGTATTTATATGTACGGATATAACATGTCCGTTTACCGTTCCCAATTTATAATATTCATCAAGCGGAACATCCAAGCTACTATATTTTTTTAAGGTACCGGCATTTCCGGTCCGGCTCTCTACAGTAATAAAAGAATCGATTATAGCCTGTTGGGAAACCGTGTATTTTTTGTCCGTTACCGTAGGATTATATACTTGCCCATAACGACGTTCTACCGCTATCACGGTATCTGTTTGCCGGAAATCATTTATATTCCATCTCACCAAGCCGTTATTTTCACAAAAACCAAGCTCATCGAATTCGATTGTTTTCTCTTCCTCTATGTGGAAACCTGTTTCCCGGTCATAGGTATAGGAACGTGCCTGTTTGACAATCCCATTACTATGATAGTCGAATTCTTTTCTGTACAAAAGCCCCTCTTTCGTATATAGAAATACACAGTAATCTTTATCTTTCACATAAAGCGCATCCCGGCAGTCCGCCATAAAACCATCCAACAACGGCTCGTAACCCGTATAAACAAAGTCGCATGTTGAAGCCTTTATTTCATCATTTACCTTAAATGCACTGTTTACGATTTTATGGCATTCATACCGGCTACTGCTAAAACCCACATATTCACCTTGGTCGTTAAAGCGAAAGACACCGATTACCCGGGAGTCAAAAGGATTTATATATATTTTAGCATCATGGAAAAGGACTGTCCCATTCTTTATCGTTTCCGGATAGGCATCTTTCCAAAAAAGTGCTTCCGAAATAGGCGAATAAGCTCCGCACATCCGCGATAAACAAATTACAATACAAATAAATCCGATTACAACAGATACCAAAATCGTACCGAAATGCATAAAACCACCGGTTTTCACACCATACCGGCATAATAGCCCGGCAGACAGAAGCACTCCGAAAAGTACTGCACCAGACAAAAACTGCCGCCACAAAGTGCCCGGTTCAATCCAGCTACCCGATGACTGCCACAAAAAGACACCCGCAATCAGCAATAAAACAGGAATTGCAATGACAGCTCCCTCGCCCGCCTTATAGCCAAGTAGAAAACTATATGCCAAAAATATGCCCCAACATACAAACATCAGAGAGTAAAGTCCGACAAGAGCAACACCCAATGTATCACCGTTTGAAAAAACCAACGTTACTATATTCAGTATCAAAACCGGAATTACAATCCACAATAGAACCGTTATATATATACTCATTTTAGACTTTGTATTCTCCATCTTCTTTGTATATCAATGAATACAAATATATAAATGATTTACAAATATGGCAATAACCACCCGCGCAGATTATGTTTACTGCCTGCGCAGTTCTTTTTTACTACCCGGAACATAGTAAAAAATAGGTTCCGGGTAGTGGCGACAATCTGCGCGGGTAGATTTGGAGAGTCGGGAACCGGCTTCTTTCTGTGCAGGACGTGAAACCATAGAGAAAGATTTTTAAACAAAAAAAAGGCCGCCTTCTTGCGAAAGCGACCTTTTCTTTTATCATAGATGGGAAGAATTACATCATACCGCCCATGCCACCCATACCCGGGTTCATAGCAGGAGCTGCTGGAGCTTCTTCTTTCTTTTCTGCAATTACACATTCCGTAGTCAGGAACATACCTGCGATAGAAGCAGCATTTTCCAAAGCCACACGTGTTACTTTTGCCGGGTCGATTACACCGGAAGCACAAAGGTTTTCGTATTTGTCCAGACGGGCGTTGTAACCGAAGTCACCTTTGCCTTCTTTTACTTTCTGAACTACAACAGCACCTTCTTTACCAGCATTGGCAACAATCTGACGCAACGGTTCTTCAATTGCACGTTTAACAATTTCGATACCGGTTGTTTCATCTTCATTTTCACCTTTCATACCTTCCAGAGCCTCGATTGCACGGATGTAAGCAACACCACCACCAGGAACAGTACCTTCTTCGATAGCTGCGCGAGTTGCATGCAAAGCATCGTCAACACGGTCTTTCTTTTCTTTCATTTCCACTTCAGAAGGAGCACCTACATACAGTACGGCAACACCACCGGCCATTTTAGCCAGACGTTCCTGAAGTTTTTCTTTGTCATAGTCAGAAGTTGTATTTTCAATCTGAGTCTTGATCTGACCGATACGAGCCTGGATAGCTTCTTTGTCGCCGGCACCGTTTACAATTGTAGTCGTATCTTTATCAACAGTAACCTTTTCTGCTGTACCCAGCATATCCATTGTTGCACCTTCCAGCTTCAAACCTTTTTCTTCTGAAATAACAACACCACCTGTCAGAACTGCGATATCTTCCAACATCGCTTTACGACGGTCGCCGAAGCCCGGAGCCTTAACAGCACAAATCTTCAAAGAACCACGCAGGCGGTTCACAACCAGAGTAGCCAAAGCTTCGCTATCGATATCTTCTGCGATAATCAACAGAGGACGTCCGCTCTGGACTGCCGGTTCAAGGATAGGCAGAAGGTCTTTCAATACAGAAATCTTCTTGTCATAAATCAGGATATACGGATTTTCCATCTGGCATTCCATCTTTTCCGTATCTGTTACGAAATACGGAGAGATGTAACCACGGTCGAACTGCATACCTTCTACTACATCCACCGTAGTTTCAGTACCTTTAGCTTCTTCAACTGTGATAACGCCTTCTTTCTTTACACGCTGCATAGCTTCAGCAATCAGTTTACCGATAGCTTCGTCACCATTTGCAGAAATCTTAGCCACATGTTCGATTTTTTCGAATTTGTCGCCTACTTCTTCAGCCTGGTCTGCGATGCTTTCTACAACTTTAGCAACCGCTTTATCGATACCACGTTTCAGGTCCATCGGATTAGCACCTGCTGTAACGTTCTTCAAACCGACACCGATAATAGATTGTGCCAATACAGTAGCAGTAGTCGTACCGTCACCTGCATTGTCGTTAGTTTTGGAAGCCACTTCCTTAACCAACTGTGCACCCATATTTTCGAACGGGCAAGTCAGTTCTACTTCTTTTGCAACCGTTACACCGTCTTTTGTAATGTGAGGTGCACCGAATTTCTTTTCGATAATTACATTACGTCCTTTCGGGCCTAATGTTACTTTTACTGCGTTTGCCAATTCATCCACACCTTTCTTCAGAAGGTCGCGGGCATCCATATCGTATTTAATTTCTTTTGCCATAGTGGTAATATATCTTTATTTTTATTGTTTCAATAATTAATTAGATGATAGCTAAAATATCAGATTGACGCATGATCAGGTATTTTTCACCATCCAGCTCAATTTCTGTTCCGGCATATTTGCCATACAATACAGTATCACCATTCTTTACAACCATTTCTTCATCCTTTGTTCCGTTACCTACGGCAACAACTTCACCTTTTAAAGGTTTTTCTTTTGCTGAATCAGGAATAATGATTCCGCCAAGTGTTTTTTCTTCTGCTGCAGCTGGCTTAATCAGCACTCTGTCTGCTAATGGTTTAATGTTCATCTCTAATATATTTTTTAAATGTTAATAATATTGTTGTTTTCACAGTCCGCCTCAACCGGACGTTTACATCTATACGAAATCTGTGCCAAAACAAACCAAATCCAAAAGACTGCCAATTTTTCACTGCTGTCCAACAGACAAACCGACACAACTGACAGGATGACTCTATATAGATGTAAAAACAGACAGATAATGATGTTCCGGAGGAAAGGAACCAAGATTCTCTTTTTTTGCCATCTGGAAAAATATTCATAACATTGTAAGTATTTTAGTATAAAACAGATGAAGGATATACCAAAGTATAAGACTTTTCAATTTCTCTTTTAAACAAATAATAAACAAACAGACAAACGTATGAAACAGACATGCAAAAACTTATTACTGCTACTGCTTAGTTGCAGTTTATTTTCAGCTTGCAACAAGGAGCTGAAAGACGATGTAGAAAACCTGCAAAAACCGATACCTTCCGGCATTGTCATCTTAGACGAAACACCGGTAAGGGTTGTAAAAGGAAACCAATTCCAGGTCACTTTCCGTGTGAATCCTTCAGGAATTGAGTTAACCAAAGAAAATGTCGAACTCGATGTACGCAATAGCGACACTTATTTCTATTTTGACA
>UMFF01006776.1_pt1 | contig 82040 bp, 51 predicted proteins | sample 1964971 | NCBI WGS metagenome assembly UMFF01 (sample SAMEA4836042, study PRJEB28245) | human gut metagenome | biome: gut microbiome; material: fecal sample | place: Denmark | collected 2008 | reverse complement strand
AGAAATCTTATTTAATAAAGAGGCTTCCGGCTTCATCTGAATACTTACCCAGAAATAGTTCGGACCTTTTACCATCGGTTGTTTGGATGTCAGGATAATTGTACGTGCCGGACCGACTATTTCATCCTGTTTAACAGAATAGGCAGGATTGGCTGCGCGTGTTTGTCCCGGTTTATGGCTGGAAATATAAGTTACCGGGCTAAAATACTCTCCTGTTCTGGATTTAGCCTCCGTCCCTCCGTAGAATAAACGAATGGCTTGTATATCTTCTGTTTTGGTATCATTTTCGAAATGGAGAACCAGTTTGTTCAATACATCTCCTTTTTCTGCAGGGATACGCATTAGGAACAATACATTGTCCGTACGGTCAATGAGGATGGGGATTTCCGGTTCCTTTACATACAAGCTGTCTGTAGCAAAGGCGGTCTGTACGAAAAAAAGGAGACAGAAATAGATAAAAATCTTCTTCATGACGTTTAAATTGTTAAGTTAGTAGTATTTGAACTCCAAAGATAGTAATAATCATGAATTGAACAATAGACAGGTGTGCTATGGCATTCAATTGGCAGCTTGATTTGTATGGAAGATGATAGGAAGCAAAGGTGATGGAATAATAACCTTTTATAAATAAAAGAATTCCGGTACTGATGAGTTAATACTATCGATTTAAACTCATGCTAAGTACCGGAATTCGTATTTTTTGTCTGAAATCGGATTTTATTTCTTGTGTTCTAAAATTTCTTTACAAAGCAAATGGGATTTCATCAGCATCCGGGGAATATGGAAAGGGCCTTTATACATATTTCCTTTAGCTGGTTGTGAAAGGGTCCCGTCGTAATGGAAATATCCGTACCATTCGCCGTATTCTTTATCCGGAAAACGGCTATAAGTATATTCATTAATCAGTTTATGCATTTCCAGATACTTTTTATCTCCTGTCGCTTTGTAGGCATATAAAGTACCGATAATGGCTTCACACTGTGGCCACCAGAACTTCATATCATGCCAGTATTCTTGTTGCGGGCGATTCTTGCAGTCCCGGAAATAAGAAATACCACCATAAGTTTTATCCCAGCCCCATTCCCAGGCCCAGTCTAAAATAGTAAGTCCCATTTGTGTAAGTTCCGGCTCCCAGTTTCTGTATTGTGCTTCTTCCAGGATAAACCAGGCAGTTTCGATGGAATGTCCCGGGTTAATGGTTCGTCCGGGTATGGAATCGATGAATTCTCCGTTTGGTCCGACTGTTTCAAGGATGGCTTTGAATTCCGGTTTCATAAAATCACGGCGGAGTTCGGCTATAGATTCATCTATCTGCTGTGTCAGGACTTCGTCATTTATGGCTTCTCTTATACGGGCTGCTGTATCGATTAGAATCATACAAAACGAATGCCCTTTGGCTACAAAGCCTTCACGGAATTTGGGTTCTAATAATCCCGGGGTATTTTTATAATGCAAAATCTGTTTGAAAAGTTTTATGGCTTTTTCTGCATAACCGGTATCTCCGGAAGCAATAGCATACTGTGCCATGGCGATAGCTGCAAATGTTTCGGAGAATATATATCTGCGTTTACGTACAGGGACTCCTGTTGCTGTTACTTCGTAGAACATGCGTCCGTCTGTATCAAAACAATATTTTTCAATAAAATCGATTCCGTTTTTACAAGCTTTGAGCCATGTTTCATTTTTTTCGATGTTATTATAGGCATAAGCAAGGATAAAGGCAAATCGTCCTTGAAACCATACGGATTTATTTGTATCTAATAGTGAGCCGTCCCGGTCGAGACAAGTAAAATAGCCCCCGTTTTTCTCATCAATGCCATATTTTAGCCAGAAAGGCATGATATCATTTAGAAAATCATTTTTGTAGGTATCTTCCCAGTAGCTAAGATATTCGGTTGGTTGGGATATATTTATTTTAGCTTTTGTTGCTGTTGTGGTTTCTGTCATGTTCTGAAACGAATCAAAAGATGCTTCAGTTAATTCTTCGATTTTTTTCATCTTATGTAGTATTTAATAGTTGTTGAGTATTTTAATTTAAATATGACGCAAATATAAATAAAATATTTTATTAATTATCTCTTTGTTTTGGTAAATAGTTTTATAATTGTTCGATTTTGTATTTTTTTCTTTGTTTACGAGAGCAAGGTAGATAGAAAAGAAGCATTATTGGAAATCTTTGTATATATAGATGTATATTGAAATTAATTTAGTTATTTTGTGCGAATAATGTCTTGAATATAAAAATAGAGCCATGAATACAAAATTTCTTACAGAAACGGATTGTTCCCGTAGTGAATTACTTAAAAAGAAGATTATACATTTTTATATAGCCAATGGAGATGCTACAATAGCTGAACTTTGTAAAGAAATGGATCTGAGTATTCCGACTGTAACAAAGTTGATTGGTGAGTTACAAGATGATGGCTACATACTGGATTTCGGAAAGCAGGAAACCAGCGGAGGGCGTAAGCCTAATATCTATGGACTTAATCCTGTTTCCGGTTATTTTGTCGGTGTAGACGTTTATACTAATAAATTAAACTTTGCAGCGGTTGATTTTAAAGGAGAGAAGTTGAGTATAGAGGAAAATATTCCTTATGCATTGGAAAACACTCCGGCTGCTTTAGATATATTATGCCAGTTAATTAATAATTTTATAGATAGCTTGTCTGTCCCCCGTGAAAAGGTTTTGGCTGTCGGGATAAACATTTCCGGGCGTGTTAGACCGATGTCGGGATATAGTTACAGCATTTTTTATTTTGAAGAGAAACCTCTTTCTCAGATTCTTGAAGATCGGATAAAGATAAAGACTTATATAGAGAATGATACCCGTGCTATGTTGTATGGAGAATATATGCAAGGGATTGTGAAGGGTGAAAAAAATATCTTGTTCGTCAATATGAGTTGGGGGCTGGGATTGGCTATTTTGATTAATGGCGAGCTCTATTATGGAAAATCCGGATTCTCCGGTGAATTTGGTCATTTCTGTTTCTTCGATAATGAGATATTATGCCATTGCGGAAAGAAAGGGTGTCTTGAAACGGAAGCATCCGGTTCTGCTTTGTACCGTAAGTTAATGGAGAAATACCGGGAAGGCAGTAGTACGATTCTTTCAAAAAAGATAGAGAATCAGGAAAAAATAAGCATGGATGATCTGATAGAGGCTATCCAGAAAGAAGATGTTCTTTGCATAGAGATATTGGAACAAATGGGCTTGAATCTGGGACGTGGAATAGCAGGTCTTATGAATATTTTTAATCCGGAACTGGTCGTATTAGGAGGTGCATTCTCACAAACGGGAGAATATTTGAGCCTTCCGGTTAAAAGTGCAATCCGTAAATATTCTCTTAATCTGGTGAATCAGGATACTGAAATGAAAGTCTCTAAATTGGGAGAACGGGCTGGCGTATTAGGTGCATGCCTGTTGTCGAGAAGTAAAATATTGGGAATGATACACTATTAAACAGGTTTGTATATTATAGAAGGTCGAAATAGGACTATCTCCATTTCGACCTTCTGTCTTTTTAATAAGCCTGAATAAGAAAAACTATTTCTTAGCTTTCTGTCTTTTAATAATAATATTTGCCAATCGATAGTAGAGCGCAATGTCTTTTTCCGAGCCGTTACTTAATACGTAAAGGCCGCTTCCTCCCTGATAGTAGGCAATATCGGTCTTATCAAAAACCTGATTACGTTCAAAACCATCGATATATGCTTGCATACGGGATGCTTTTTCTTGCAATGCCGATTCGTCGAATTCAAACTCCATAGACATTCCATATTGACGAGCCAGTGCACAAGCTTCATCAATCCGGGAATCAGGTATATTTGAATTGAAGAAGTGGTTCGGCTGTAAATAGGCTTTGTCGAAGCCTAATTCTTTCCATGTATTATATCCGTCGGATTTGAAGTATGGAATCCAATAAAAAGATTGATCGGCTTCATGAATATAATCAGCTATCTGTTTTACAAATGTCCGGGTGTGGGTTGCTTCTTCTGCTAACCAATAGAATCCTGCTAATTCGATATTTTTAAGCCGGGCTTTCTCGAAGCGGTCAGAAATGAATTCTATATACCATTTGCAGGCTGCTATACGGTCTTTATCATTTGAAAAATCAAGGTTTTTCCCATTTAATTCTCCCCAGTTTTTCTGATTTGGAATGGGTTCTGGTAAAGACAATACAATTTTTCTCTTTTTAGGAAGTTTCCCACAGATTGATTTTGCATTTTCAATACAGTCATTTAAAGCACAAATACTTTTCCCGGGAGTCAGGTATTTGTCGATTAGCATAATCCAATCCTCTTTTGTCGCTGGGGTTGAACGGTAGCCTGAAGCAAATCCACAACGATTACCATCCCAAATTTCCAGGAAAAGAAAACCATCAAACAACCAGTCGCCTCCCTTGCTGTCTTGACGGGGGGCATACACATAAGGTTTAAACTGCTCTTCGTTCCAGACTTCTTTCCGATGGGAACCTCCATCATAGATTAAGACCATATCACGGATTGCGCCTTTAGGGGCATATCCATCTGTTTGTGTTTGTGGGATTGTTGTTGTTTGAGATGAAAAGCAAGATGACAGACACAACAGGATTATAGAAAATAAAAGTATGCGGTTCATATTAATCTAATATTTTAATTTTAATATTACGGAACCATACATCATTGCCATGATCTTGGAATCCGATATAGCCTTCACGTTTTATTCCTCCGCAATTACTCATTAAGTAGAAAGCATCGGTCCATTCATTCACATTGAATTTACTATTTTCCAGCATTTTTATCCATTCAGGAGTTCCTATGGTATATTCAACAATTTTTTTACCATTTTGGAAATGTGTTATTTGTCCGTTGTTCACTATTATTTTGGCCTTATTCCACTTTCCAAAAGGTTCTGCATTTTGAGGAGTTGCAGGAATCAGGTCATATAAAGAACCTGCTTTCCGGTTGCCGTCTTTACCCAGTTTGGCATCCGGATGGTTGTCATTATCCAACAATTGGAATTCAGGAGAAGAGGCTGCGGCATATTGTTCTGGTATTTCCTGAGTTATATAGAAGATTCCGGAATTACCTCCTTCGGATATTTTCCATTCCAACTCTAATTCATAATTTTTGAACCGGTGGGCAAAAATTATATCACCTCCTTTTCCCTGTTTTTTACTGTCAAATTTTAATGTCCCGTCTTCTATCATCCATTTCTCAGATAAGTTTTCAGAGGCATAACTTCTCCAACCATCCAGAGAGGTTCCGTCAAATAAGGTTATATATCCTTTTTTGTCTTTCTTATAAGAAGATAAATCTACTTGGGGATAATTTATAGGGGTATATTTTTCTGTATATTCCTTAATCATTTGTTTTAATAATAAAGGTTTATCTGTTGTGATATGATCTACTCCCATGCCGATCATACGTTTCATCATAACAGGATCGTCAACTGTCCACACATTAACCTGAAGCCCATTATCATGTGCTTCATTCACTAAATTCAGGTTTTTAGTAAATGCAGAAAAGTAGTAATCCGGCCCTGCCATCCCCCATTCCTTTAGCTGGGCAGGAGAAGCATCCCCGTTCAAATAATATACATTTGCTGCTGGGCGTCTTCTGGCTAATTCTTTACATACCTCTTTACTGAAAGCGATATAGTCTGTCCGGATAGCCAGTTTTTGTTTTTCAACAGCATTGATAATATCATCCACTAATACTTTAACCGACTCGGGATCGGAGTTTCCTGTCTTTATTTCCAGAATTAACCGGAGTCCCGGACAGTTTTTAGCATGCACCAAATACTGATCAAGTGTAGGTAATATTTCTCCGTTGGAAAGTTTACAGTTCTTTATTTTTTCATAAGGGGAAGTTTCGATGGGAATCGAATTTATTTCTCCATCGTGATGAACAACTAATACGCCATCCTGAGTTCTCCAAACATCGAATTCAGAACCATAGCATCCAATCTCGTGAGCTTTGTAAAGTGAACTTAGAGAATTTTGAGCAGAATTCTCAGTCTCCCAAAAACCTCGGTGTGCTATGACCTTTGTTTGAGCAGTTGCTGCTAAAACAAGAATCGAACATAAAACGCTAATAAATACTTTTTTTTTCATGATATAAATGTTATTAAGGGCCTTTCAGATATGAAACTATTTAAATAAATCCATATCTGAAAGGTTACGAATTTAATAATTAATCCGGATATTTCCAGAAAGTTACTTCAGAAATGCTGAAACTGCTGTTACTTCCCCACACCTCTGATACCTTGATCCTGTAAAAGCGGGCTGAAGGCACGGATGCATATTCGGTATAAATATTATCCCCTAAAGGATACTCACGAGCCATATCGGCTGTAGTATAGGCTGAGTTATCTGTAGAACCGATTTTTACCCAGTTGTTCCATCCTTCTCCTGCAGTAGGCGTTCCGGTTCCGGTATATGCCCACAGTTCTGTCTTTTTAGGACATGCCCGCATATATGGCCAGTATAATCCGGAACGGTATTTTGCTACTTTTACAGGGCGGGATAAATCGACTGTCAACCATGCCGGTTGTGCCGGTAGTGGTCCTTGGGGTTCAAAAGAACCCCAACCGGCTTCGTCAGCCCAAGGTGTTCCCCCATCATTCTGGTTAAATGTTTTTCCCCATTTTCCGTCCCATAATTGATCCCATTGACTGTTATTGGTGCTGTCAAAACCATCAACATAACCGGAAGCATATGGTTTCTGCATTTCCAATATAAGCTTTGTCGGATCTAATTTTATTGTGGTCTTCGATTCAAATGTGTCTATTGCATAGGGCTCAGGTGCAAACAACGTCGCAATTTCTATTTCATTATTGATATTGACTTGTGTCAGAATTGTTTCAGAATCCACATTAGAAACATTGACGATTTTTCTATTTTGGTCGAAGTCAGTGTATGTAAGCTGTACACCGGCTGAATATAAAATAGAATCACCCCACATAATTTTTACATCACCATGCTCACTTGCAGCTTCATAATCTGTTATGGTTCGATTACTCAGCGCACTTGAATAGCGAGCCCCATATGTGCGCCCTACCAAATGAGAGGGCACAGATTTATTATCGAATTTATCATATGTATATATTTCAAAGTTGTATATATTCTCCGGCAAATTTTCAATCTGTGTATTGACGATATTATCTGTTAATGAATTTCTGTCAATATCTACTATTACAGAATCTTTTAGAAGATTCCAGTAAATGATTGCTTTGTTTACATTTGGGTCCGGGCCTAATGTGAATTGAATTTGCAACCGTTCTTTTCCTGCAAAATAGGTTGTGTTATTCGCTTTTCCCGGATATCGTAATTCCCCTTCCGGTGCAAATTGCAACGGATCGATTTCTCTTTCACATGCGCAATTGAGAAGTAAGGAAATAAAACAAAATAATTTAATTATATTTTTCATAAAACGTAGATGTTTGAATTATTGAATAGGTTGACCATATATGGTTATTTCTGCTAAGTCGAGGTTCTTTTTGCCATTCCAGCTTTCTACCGATTTAAGGCGAATGTAACGTACAGCTTCTGAGGGTGGAGTTAGCAGGGCAATATCTCCTGCTTCCCAACTTGCAGCATCATCTTCCGGTTTCCCTCCGACTGTTGAGGGTTTTACATTTTCAACCTCAGCCAACAAAGTCCAATTATGCCAGGCTCCCATATTATATTGAATATTATTCTCTGTATAATCTAATAATCCGTATAGTTCATATTTTTTCGGGGCATTAGTGTCAAATGTCCAATAGTGATTAAAGCGAACTCTACTGATATTAACTAATTGACCAAGGTCTATTGTAACAGTGGCAGGTTCATTAGCGGTATTCTCATAAAATGCTCCATGGCTCCAGTCTGTACCACCACCGGTATATGGGTTCTGGTAGTCTTCCGACCAGTGTCCATTCCATAAATTTTCGGGTTTTTCATACACAGATGTTTGATATTCGGAATCATATTGTAAACGCACTGTTTTAAATTTGCTCTTATCAAACATAATTTCCAAAATCGGTGTAACATCTGCATAAACCGTGTCTGAATAGTGATCCCAGCGGTCACGAATGAAAACACCGAATTTTTGTGGTTCTGCTTCATATCCCCAAAATAGGACACGCCCCTCTTTTTTATTAGAATAATAGGAATCTTCTTCGATAAACTGGCCATTGATTACACGACCGATAAAAAACGCTAACTCTGCACCGGTTTCATTGTCGTATCTTACATCAACGCCTCCTAATCCATCTTGGAGAGTTAATGTTTCAAGTACCTTCATGTATGGAGGAGTCAGCGGTTCTACGTTGACAGATAACGGTTCGGATTTGATTCCGCTTTTGTTTACACTATAAAGTAACACTTCCTGTTTTTTTTCTGTGGCTAACCCTGTTATAGAAATGGTATCTCTATATATTGAGGATTTGAAATTAAATGTATTGCCTTCAGGAGTATTGACAATGGCTTCTATATAAGAAAGTTCCCTGTCTTCCGGAAGTACATAAACTAAATCGGCACCACCAGGCGTGGGAATGATTTGTACATTTGTTACTTGTCCGGGAATATCACAGCTTTTGTTGATTGGACCATGCTGTTTATCATCACAACTTATAAAAGTCGTAGCAAGGAGAACGCTTAATATATATAGATAACTAAGCTTTTTATTTGTATATAAATGAATGCTTATTCTCTTCATAACTGTTATTGCATAAATTGTTTAATTACCATCCTGGATTTTGAACTAAATTCGAGTTTCTTAATGTGGCATTTAATGAAAGAGGCCATAAATAGTCTCGGGGAGAAACGAATGTTTGTTCATATACTTTATTAATTTGATAGTATTCAGCCGTAGTTTTTCCATATATATTCCATCCTTTTACGTCTTTATTGAGGAATGTGGCGGCTTTTTTCCATCTTTTCAAGTCCCAAAGGCGGTGCCCTTCAAAAGCAAGCTCTATCTCTCTTTCCTGATGAATGATTTCTCGTAAGCCATCTATGGTATTCGGTTTATTAGGATTTGTTGAATACTTGTTCCATGACTCTTTTATACCTTTCAGGCCGACTCTTGCTCTGATATCATCCAGTTGACTTATGGCTTCATCTCCCCGTCCTACTTCATTTAAGGCTTCTGCATAGAGAAGTTTCAGGTCGGCTAATCGCATTTCCGGCCAAGAATAGAAACGGGTAGTTGCGCCATTTTGGCTGTGACTGTATTCCCAGTTTATAATTTTCCGTATCCAGTAACCGGTTTCTGTTCTCCAGTTCATTGAAGTGGCAAGTCCATTCTGGTCGTTAAATAATGTCCTGATTTTATGTGCATTTTCTTCTATAGGTGTATTTTTCATGTAAACAACACAGCCATCAAACATAAGGCTTGCATAAAAACGATTTTCCCTATTCTGGTTTAGTAATGCAGTTGGATATCCTTCTATCAGATTATAAGCCTGATCATTGTCGGTTGTTGCTACCGTATATCTTTGATTATACGGCCATGTTTTATCTTCTTCAATAGGTACTCCATTTTTGGTATAGAAACGTTCTACCATATTGAGTGTTACCGAAAAACATGAACTTTGAAAACTATTTTTAGTTCCTTCTATCATTTGAGGAACAGAAGCCTCTGCTTGCAGAACTATATTCTGGTAGCTCTCCATATATCTACCCCAAATTAATTCTTTATTAAAGCGGTCTGTTATTGCTCCACGGAAATTCATCTGGTATTGCGTCGGATCGTGTAAATCATTTACTTCTTTAAAAGTATATAATTCTATCCCAGGAATATTATCCATAGCGTCTTTACATGCAGCAACAGCTTTGTCCCATTTAGTTGCATCATAGTCCTGAGGAAATAACAGGACTCCATCTTTGTCGGCAAATCCTTTGTAGTCGCTGTTCCCATTGAATAAAGGACTTGCGGCAGTTACCCATAGTTTTGCTTTTAACATATAAGCTGCGCCTTTGGTAACCCGGCCTGCCTCTTCTGCCGTATTTTCAATAATTAACGGTAAGTCTTCTGCCGCTTTGTCTAACAGACCAGAAATATAATTTACAACATCATCCACCGGATCTCGCTTTACAGCGACTTCTTCAATGTTTGTACCTACAGATAGATTTGTATCGGTAATAGGAATCGGTCCATACATTCTGAATAGGATGAAATGGTAGTAAGCTTTAAGGAAATTAGCTTCAGCAATCCAACGTGCTCTGGTGATGGCATCCAGTTCCGGTACTCTTTCCGGTTTATTTATTTCTTCGAGAAAGGTGTTACAATCTCTGAGAGCTTTAAACATTTCTCCATCCCAATAATTTTCATAAGGTGCATTTACATTTTGTTCGCCTCTGGCTATTCTGATTCCCGGGCAATTGTTATAATGATTGTTATATGCATAGGTCCATACATCATCCCCTCCAAAAAATGTTAGTGATCTCGTATTATCTCTATGTACGATTGGAGCATAAGAATACAATGTTGCCAGATATCTTTCCGCTTCCTTCTTATTGGCAAATATATTGTCAATATTTGCAATATTATCAGGTGCAACATCCAGATAATTACTACATCCAGATAATTGCATTACCAACAGGCATATGAATGCGATCTTAGAACAATTTTTCAAGTTCTTTGTAATATTTAATTTAATGGTATTCATTTCAGTATATTTTTAAGTTAGAAGCTTAACTGAAGTCCGAGGTTGAATGTCCTTTGAAGCGGGTATCCCATTCCATTCCCTTTCATTTCCGGATCCCACATTTTAAACTTGCTTATTTTGAATAGGTTGGAACCACTGGCATAAAGTCTGAAACCTTCTATTTTAAGTTTTTGTTTGACCCATCTGCCCTTAGGCTGATATCCGAATTCAAGTGTGCTGAGTTTTAGGAATGAGCCGTCGCGAAGCCACCAGGTTGAGTTTCTGTTATTGTTTGTTATTTGTTCTGTTGAAAGGCGAGGGAAAAACGCATAAGGATTTCGATTTTCTTCAGACCAGTGGTCCTTTGCAACAACGTCTAACAGGCCATTTATCTGTCCTCCGCTTTTTATGAAAGGAGTGATGTTGGCAGATTCAATCATGAAAGAGGTCCGTGCGATACCGGAGAAGAAGGCACTCAAGTCAAAATCTTTATAGCCCATGGAGAATCCGAAACCGTAATTGATTTCAGGTTCTGTGGGATATCCCATAGGTACTAAATCATTGTCATTTATAATTCCATCATTATTAATATCCCGGTATTTGATATCACCTGCCATATAGTCGCCAAACTGCGTTGGGGAATTACGAACATCTTCCTCATCTATAAAGAGGCGTTCGGCTACTAATCCCCATATTGTATTCCATGGGTATCCGATTCTGGATCTATAGCTTGTTTCTGAAGGATAGTTCGGTTCTTCATATACTGAAGTTTTATTCCGGGCGAAAGTAAATGTTCCTCTGACGCTTGCCCAGAAATCTTTTGTGAAAGATTTATTGAAGTCGACAGAAAGTTCGTATCCGTGAGACTTCAACTCTCCTATATTGGCACGTACTGCAGTACGTAATCCCATCGTTGATGGGATATCATTTCTATTCAATAAAATATTTGTACGGCGATCATTGAAGATATCAAATTCAATATTTAACGCATTGAATAATCCGATTTCCCATGCCAGATTGGATTTGTAAGCTTTTTCCCATGTGATGTCCGGATTGGCATAGCGAGATATAGCAACTGTTTGAAAATCTTTGCCATAATCGGTTCCGAACTTTATCGTACCAGTATTCATATTCATCATGTTCAGGTAGAAGAAGCGTTCTTCTCCTTTATAGAACCAGTCTGTGAGTTCATCATTACCAACTAGGCCATAGGAATAACGGACTTTTAATTTATCAAGGAAAGAGACTTCTTTTAAAAATGCTTCATTTCCGATATTCCAGGCGATACCAGCAGAAGGAAAGAAGCCCCATCTATGATTTTTATCAAATCTTTCGGAGGCGTTGTAACCAAAGTTAAATTCTGCCAAGTAACGGTTGTCATATCCATAAGTTAGACGTCCGGATAAACTGACATTTCGTTGAGGAAGAGAACGCTCCAGACCTCCAGCATTGGAAAGTTTCTTTTCACGAATGTAATAGATTAAGGTACCGCCTACGCTATGGACATCGTTAAATGTATGATCGTATACTAGTGAGCCTTCAATCCAGTCTTCGTTCCAGACCTCTTTACCTCCTTCGCTGTAATTCAGATAATCACGTCCTGTTGTTTCATTTAGAGGAACAACCTCTTTTATTTGTTCTTTATTTTCACTGTCTTCTACTCCCATATAATAAAAAGGTGCGATAGACCTGGATAGGGAACTTTTGGTACTTCGTTTCGTGTATGCCATCAGACGTGCTTTCAACCCCGGAAGGATGAAGTCAAAATCTTGACTTAACTCAAATTGAGCCGTGAAGTTGGCTGTATTCTCTTCGCTATATCCGGAGAGTGAAGAGGCATAAGGATTATAGTAAAGATCGCTTTCCGACTGGGAATTTCCACTCATATGAGCATTACCGAATAGGGGGTGGTTTACCCAGGAACGATAAGATTGCGGATAAATAGCAGGAAACATCACCGGGTTGGCTTTCAGCATACTTTTGAAAACATCACTTCCTGAACCTACGGACGGACCGTTCAATGAATCAAAAAGTCCATTGATTCTGACAGACGCTTTTGTACTCTTGGTTAATGAAATATCAATGTTAGACCTTATTTCCAAGCTCGAACTTGTTACGTTCGAATTGAAATCGTTCGTATCATGGGTTTTCAGCATACCGTTATCATGACGATAAGATGCCGATAAATAATACTTGGCAATATCTCCGCCTCCGGATACATTCATATTGACCCGGTGATTGATACTATGGTCGCGTATCATAATTTCACGCCAGTTATTATTGGGGTATAATAAAGGATTTGCGCCTTGTTTGGTTTTCTCTATTTTATCGTAGTCATAGATACGCTGTCCGCCTCTGGTTAAAGAAGCCTCATTGGCTAATTCCATATAACTGATATTGTCCGCAAGATTGAAGTCTTTGGCATTTGTAGACAATGATGTTTCATAACGTACGTTGAATTTTGTTTTCCCGACGATACCGCTTTTGGTAGAAATCAAAATAACGCCGTTTGCTCCGCGGCTACCATACATAGAGGTTGCGGTTGCATCTTTCAGGATAGAGAATCCTTCGATATCATCGGGCTGTATTCTTGCCAATTCTGTAGTGGTCGATTCGATCCCGTTAATCAAAATCAAAGGATCTACTTTTCCGGTACCGAATGAACCGACACCGCGGATAAAGAACTGTGCATTGTCTCGTCCCGGTTCTCCGGTAGTTTGGTAACTGATAAGACCTGCTACGCGGCCGGAGAGCATGGTTGTCAGGTTACTACTCGGACCTTTTAACTCTTCAGGCCTGATTGTAGAAACCGAACCTACAACCGTTTTCTTCTTTTCCTTACCCCAGGCGGTAATAACGACCTCTTCCAGTAATTCGGCATCAGCCTTTAATACGATTTTCAATTGGGTACTGTTCTTAACCGGGACTTCTTGTGCCTCATAACCGATGTAGGAGACTACCAATATATCCGTAGATTTGGCATTCAGCTTGAATATTCCATCGAGATCGGTAACGGTACCTACCGTAGTCCCTTTAATCATGATATTGGCTCCGATAACGGGTGTGGTTCCATCTTCGTCAAAAACGACTCCCGTTATTTCTTTAATGTTTTGAGCAATTAGGCTACAAGGAATGAGTATCAATAAGCAGATATTTCGTATCCTTTCGAGTAGCTTGTTAGGTGTTTTCATATTCTTATAATAGTAAAGTTTAATAAATCCTACACTCTAATCTTAGAGTTCAATGCTAGTTTGTCATTTTAATAAACCGGTCTTTATCCGGAGAGTCCCGTATCCGTCAAACGGATGCAGTGTGTTTCAAAAAGTTTCTGAGGTATGAAACCATTAGGGGCAACAGAGGCCTTTGGTTGTAAATGTGGTATTTCCGTTATTTCAAGTAATAACTTGTATTGAAAAGAATGGATTTCTCATAGGCATTAATATTTATGTTTAACAAATTTATCAGTATCATCCCTGTAAATCAGAATGTAGAATCCCCGGGCTTTGTATTTCCGAAGACCGGAAATACAAAGCTTGATTGAATTGATATGTATATAATAATTGAGAATCTATTGTCTGTCAGACTATTTCTCCATCCAGTATCGTTCGATCTCCTCCAGTGATTTTCCGGCAGTCTCCGGCATTAACTTCCAAACAATTAACATATAAGGAATACACATTACAGCAAACAGGAAGAATGTGCCTGATGGAGTAAGTGTTTGCAACATCCAAGGGGTAAGTTGCCCAATCAGGTAAGTCCCGACCCATAGTGAGAATCCGGCAATCGACATCGCCATTCCTCTGATTTTCATCGGATACATTTCTGAAAGGAAAACAAAAATCACTGCTGATATGGAACCTGCACAACAGAAAATATAGAACAGGAAGAATATCAATAGTATTACATTAGGAAGTCCGAGTGCTTCACCATATATAAAGTAAAAGCCGATTAGCACAAGCGAAAGCATCATACCCGATACACCAAAGTAAACCAGCGTTTTACGTCCTACCTTGTCTATAATCAACAGCGCTAATATGGTGGTCAGAATATTAACGACTCCGATTAAAATCTGATAGAAGAGGGAATCGCCTCCGGACAATCCGCTTTTTTCGAATATGGAAGGTCCATAATAGAGTACGGCATTGACGCCCATAAACTGTCCGAGGATGGCAATAGCTGCTCCGATTATTACAATTCTCAGAACTTTCGGGCTTGACAGCATCTTCCAATTCGAGTTTGTTTCGGATAGAATAACAGCTTCTGTGCTGTTTAATTGGTTGATTGTTTCTTGCGGTGATCCATAAATCCGGTTCAGAATCTTAGTAGCTTCCAACTTTTTCTTTTTTAGAATCAACCAGCGCGGACTCTCCGGGATAAAAAATATAATGATAAAGAATAATAGGGCAGGTATAGCTTCTACTCCAAGCATTCCGCGCCATACTTCCGATATAAATACTTTGTTCATCAGCAAACTTGCAAATTCGCTGCCTTGTTCCTTATTTATTAATAATAGATAGTTGACCAGATAGGCTCCTAGAAAACCGGCGGTTACTGCCAATTGATATAATGAAACCAGACGTCCGCGATATTCAGCAATTGAAACTTCCGAGATATACAACGGTGAAATAATAGATACGACACCTATACCAATCCCGCCGATAATACGGTAGATTACTAATTGGTTGAAATCGGTGGAAAATGCACAACCGATAGCTGATGCTGTGAACAGAACTGCCGAGATAAGCATTGTCTTCTTCCGTCCGAACTTGTCGCTGAGGATACCGGCAAAAGCTACTCCGATGATAGAGCCTATCAATGCACATCCCACATACCATCCTGTTTGCATGACATCCAAAGAGAAAAGATTGGATACCATTGCAATCGTGCCGGAAATTACAGATGTATCGTAGCCAAAAAGGAATCCGCCCAATGCCGCGACAAAAGAGAGGAATACGATATAGTTGATATTTGTTTTTGATTCCATTGGACTTTATTTAATATCAAAATATTCTTTATATCTGTTATATAAGTTTCCTGCTTGTAAATAGGCAGATTGAGGACTCATAAAATGAGAAAATTCGAATGTGATGGCTTTATCATAGCCGGCCCGTTTGGCGGCTTCAAGCTTCATACGGAGTTTATCGAATTTAATGGGCAGGAATTTGATGGGCATGTCACGGTCGAATGTTTCTGCATTTGTCCAGCATTTCATTCCGTATTTATCTGCCAGTTTTTTATTAACCGTAAAGAATGCATCTAACTCGTCATAGTCAATATGTCCGTCTTGAAAAGCACAGGCATCTACTACGTCATGAATGCCGTCAAAAATCTCATCCCATTCTTTTTCATGTTGCTGGATGGATACGGCATCTTCTTTTGTCAGTGTAGAGCCACTGGCTGCAACGGCTTTTTTCCCGTCAATCCATGGAGAAATAAATGTAGGTAACCCTCCTGATACATCTTTACATTGTTTACCTATAGAGTGGAATGCACTGATTGCTCCTTTTGTTGCCCGGCTGATTTCTCCACTGATATACCATCCGCCGAAACTTTTATGATGTTGTCCGTATTTTTTCCAGACTTCATCTATCACGTATTTATTATCTTCCACTTCATGACGCATATCTCCTGTATCCCAATAGTAGCCGGAATCATACAGACCGAAGTAGAATTTCATATTGTATTTATCAGCCAGACAAAGATACATATCCAGTAAATCGACGGAAGGCATGTAGCATCCTTTCTTTAATAAGTATTCGGAAGGGTAGGTAATGAATTTCCGGTATCCCGCCCGTATCATAATGACTGTGTCGATACCAATGTTTTTCATGTGACGGAAATCTCGGTCCCATTCCCTTAAACCCCAGTTTTGGTGAGGTATGTCGTGTGAGATTTCATCCAGAAATGTTCCGGTGATTTTTAATCCGTTATTTTTAGGTATAATCAGGCTCCCTGTATTTTTGTCCATTGTCTCGAATGCATTATCAGATATTCCGGAATTTGATGCACTGATAATTGATGGTGCAGCTAATACAGTGGAGCTTGTTAAAGCTGCTTTCTTTAAAAAAAATCGACGATTGATCTTTGTCATACTCTTTTCTTTAGTATCCATTGTGTTTACAGGCGGCCCTAATAGGTTGATAATCTGTATAATTATGGATATTGGTTTTTTATTTTAAAGCTAACAATATTTTAAATACTATAATATTTACAGGGGTTAATTATTATCCTTGTATATTATATGTCGCAAATATAATTAATTATTTTATAAATTAAGCTCTTGATACAAAAAAAATACAAATACTAGTGAGGAAAGAGTATTTTTATGGTTTAGAGAGACATAAGTGCGCTAAAACCTGCATTTAAAGGGTGGGAGGGAGGAGATGAAAGGGAAAAGGGCTTCTTTTTTATTTAGCAGATATAAAGTACAGGGTATTTTATGTAAGTTTGCAAGTCAATGCAAAAGAATATGATGGAAGACGATTTCGATATAAGAGATGCAAAGATGCCTGAAAGCGAACGGGAGTATGAAAATGCTTTACGCCCTCTTTCTTTCCGGGATTTTAGCGGACAGGCAAAGGTGGTAGAGAACCTGAAAGTGTTCGTTATGGCAGCCCGGATGCGTAAAGAGGCATTGGACCATGTTTTATTGCACGGTCCTCCCGGATTAGGTAAAACGACTTTGTCGAATATTATAGCAAATGAGTTGAGCGTAGGATTTAAGGTGACTTCGGGACCTGTCCTCGATAAACCCGGAGATTTGGCAGGTGTATTGACCTCGCTGGAAAAGAATGATGTGCTGTTTATCGACGAAATCCACCGCTTGAGTCCGATTGTTGAGGAATATCTCTATTCCGCCATGGAAGATTACCGGATTGACATCATGATCGATAAAGGGCCGAGTGCCCGTTCCATCCAGATAGACCTGGCTCCTTTCACTTTGGTGGGGGCTACAACCCGTAGTGGGTTGCTGACAAGCCCTCTTCGTGCACGTTTCGGCATTAATCTGCATCTGGAATATTACGAGATGGAAACGTTAACTAAAATCGTTCTCCGCAGTGCTGATATTTTAAATGTGAAATGTGAATTGAGCGCCGCTCGTGAAATCGCTTCACGTAGCCGTGGGACTCCGCGTATTGCCAATGCCTTGTTACGACGTGTCCGCGACTTTGCCCAGGTAAAAGGTTCCGGCGATATAGATAAAGCAATTGCTTGTTATGCACTGGAGGCGTTGAATATTGACCGGTATGGTCTGGATCAGATCGATAATAAATTACTGACAACGATTATAGATAAGTTTAACGGTGGTCCTGTCGGGCTTACTACCATTGCTACGGCTTTGGGTGAAGACCCCGGAACACTGGAAGAAGTCTATGAGCCTTTCCTTATTAAAGAAGGCTTTATTAAACGTACCCCCCGCGGACGCGAAGTGACAGAATTGGCTTATACACACCTCGGGCGTCAAAAAGGAAGTGAACAAGGTTTTTTATTTGATTGAAAATTATGGCAGGAGGAATGAAGCGGCTCGCAGGTGAGACCGCAATTTACGGTCTCAGCAGCATTATCGGGAAATTTCTGAACTGGATGTTAGTACCGTTGTATACACGTGTGCTGGCAACAGAAAGTGACTTTGGTGTTGTAACGAATTTATATGCCTGGACCGCTTTATTGATGGTGATTCTGACTTACGGAATGGAAACAGGATTCTTCCGTTTTATGAATAAAAAGGAAATAACTGTTCCTATGCGGGTATATGCTACAACGTTGTTCAGCCTTGCTTTCACATCCGTCATGTTTATGGTTCTGGTGTTTAGTGCCTTGAAACCTATCAGTTCTTTGATAGATTATGGCTCTCATCCTGAATATATCGGAATGATGGCAGGGATTGTGGCTGTGGACGCATTTTGTTGTATCCCTTTTGCTTTCCTGAGATACCAGGGAAGGGCCGTTCGCTTTGCTTCGATTAAGCTGCTGAATATATTCCTTAATATTATACTTGTCATATTCTTTCTGGTCGTATCTCCTTGGTTGTACGAACATGTGCCTGGCTTGGTTAGCTGGTTTTATGTGCCGGGGTATCAGGTCGGCTATATTTTTATTGCTAATGTGATTACAACAGCGGTAACCTTCCTGCTGTTAATTCCGGATATGATTCCGGGATTTCGTGAGAAAGTCAGCTTGGTACTTCTCAAGCAAATGTTGAAATACTCTTTTCCCATTTTGATATTGGGACTTGCCGGTATTTTTAACCAGACGGCAGATAAAATCGTATTCCCGTTTTTGTTTGATGACAAAGAGTATGCAACCACCCAGTTGGGTATTTATGGTGCCTGCTTCAAAGTCGCAGTTGTGATGGTGATGTTTATACAGGCTTTCCGTTACGCTTACGAGCCGTTTATTTTTGCCAAAAACAAGAGTGAGGATAATACAAGAGCGTATTCGGAAGCCATGAAATACTTTATAATCTTTTCCCTGTTGATATTTCTGGGGGTAATGTTCTATCTCGATATTATTAAATATTTCGTGGCAGCAGAATATTATCCGGGACTCCGTGTGGTGCCGATTGTGATGATGGGTGAGTTCTTTTTCGGGATCTATTTTAACCTGTCTTTCTGGTATAAGTTGATAGACCAGACACAGTGGGGGGCTTATTTCTCCACAATAGGATGCGTGGTAACCATTCTGATTATCGTCTTGTTGGCTCCGGTTTACGGTTATATGGCATGTGCCTGGGCTTCTTTTGCAAGTAATCTGTTAATGATGATATTGTCTTATGTTATCGGGCAAAAGAAGTTCCCGATACAATACGATATAAGGTCTGCCCTGTTTTATGGTGTTTTGGCCGTACTGTTCTATTTTGCAGGTATACTGCCGGATATAGAATCCGAAGTCCTGAGATTGTCTTATCGCACAGTCCTTTTGATTATATTCATAAGTATCGTTATCTGGAAAGATCTGCCGCTGAGTGAACTGCCTTATATCGGAAAGAAGTTCAGGAAATCCTGAACTTATGCCGGTGGCTGAATAGGAAGCGTCAGTATGAAACGAGCTCCGGTTGTGTATGTTGTATCCACAAAGATGTTTCCGTTTAACCTTCCTGCAATAATGCGGCAGAGGTAAAGTCCCAATCCGGTTCCCTGGCTGAAATCATCATTCTTGGTAAAACGGTCGAATACCCATTCCGCTTTTTCTGCCGGGATACCGCAGCCGGAATCTGTTACGGTTATCCGCATGAGGTTATTCTCTTTATCCGGATGATAAGCTAAAGTTATCTCTCCCTGTTCGGTAAATTTATTGGCATTGTCCAGTAAATGCGAGATAATCTGGTTGAAATAAGTCGGGTTTGTGTAAATTAAATCCTGATTCTCGTCTCCTTCCAGCTTGTAGGTGATACCTTCTTTTTTCTGTAGAAGCATCAACTGGTCCAGTTCGTGGCGGCAGAGTTGCCCGATATGAGCCGGTTCGAGAGGAAGCTTTTCGCTACTGCTATCCAGCCGGGCTATTATCAGAATATCATTCATCATGGAAGTGATAAGCGTACAGTTTGTATTTATAATCTTACTGAATTCCTGCTTTTCTTCGCTATCGAGGTCTTCATCCGTGATTAATTCCGCAAATCCGTTGATTGCATTTAATGGGGTACGGACTTCATGGCATATATTTTTGATAAAGGCATTCTTCATCCGTTCGCTTTCCTGTGCTTTTTCACTGGCAATTAAGACCTGTTGGTTCGACTCTTGTAGCTTTTTATAGAGTGTCTTGATTTTGTCGAGACGGAAGAATACATAGACTGCTGCGCAAACAGCAAGAATAAACAACGCCAGGAAAAGGGATAATTGTGCACGGCTTTTATGTAAATCCAACTCCAGCGCCTTTTTTTCGATAACCAGTTCGTCTACATTCTTTTTAATTTCAAGGTCTTCCACCCGGTTTTCCATGTTCTTGAGACGGACAGAATCTAATAAATCCGCATACTCTTTATGGGTATAAAGTGCTTCTTTATACATCCGGACACTATCCAGAAAGTCTGTTTTCTCTTTCAGGGTGAGTACTATATTATCCGTAAGGTCATGATTCAAGTCATTATTGCGAAAGTAATAAATCACCGAATCGCAATAATCTGCCGCTTCCTTGAATTTACGTATGGACTTATGATAATTGAGGGATGTGAAATAGCGGTCGTATTCTTTGGAGAAAGCCGCATCTTCCGGATAATTTTTATTCAGTTCCATGAATGTGCGATAGTAGGTGGTTGCAATATCCGAACCCAGCACCGGAGCGGAAAGCGCTAATACGGAATAGGCATTCAGCAAATGCCTTTTGGTAACGTAGGGACGTTTTTTCATTTCTTTTGTGGCCGCATATTCTTTTTGCATGTTTAAGTACCGGAGTGCATATTCAGTCTGTGTTTTTGTATCAGGGCTCATCAGAGAAAGAATATTGAACGGGTTTAAACGGAACAGGTAAGAATATTCCAATGGGATATTATCGGATAAGGCTATCAGGTTTTTAAAGAACCGGCAGGCATTTTCATAGTATTCTTTCTCTTTTCCCGGCTCGACATAATTGGTATAGACCATACCGAGCAGGTAATTGATAGACATTTTTTCAAGAACGGATAAATCCTTTCCGGTTTCCAGCTTAATCTGATAGTTTTCAATAATACGTTTCCTGTCTTCTCCCTGTGTATAATACATCACACGGGTATCCATGATTGTTTTCATGTAAGTGATAAGGAAATCCCTGTTCTTTCCTTTTAAATCCCGTTCTGCTTTGCTGAGGTAAACGTTGGCGCTATCTTTAATATCTTTGTTTACATAATATCGCAGGATTTCGGTTAAAGCCGCTTCTTTATAATAATCGTTGTTTTGCTTTAATGCTTCGTGGTATAATTGTTTGGCGTAATCTATTTGTTCTTCCTGTCGGGACAGGTCCATCAGGTTTGTTAATGTCTCTAGTTTGGCAGAGATGGAGGTCGCTGCTTTTAATGCAATTTGGAGCGAATCTTTTGTAGTTGCATTGGCAATAACGGCAAAAGAAAGCAGTAAGAAAATTGCAAATATGATAAAACAGCTATTTTTGTTATTCATAATTTTTTACGGCAGTTGAGTTTGAAATTGAGCAAAGATAGTGAATTTCAATCATCATGGGAGTTGTCGGGAGGATATTTCATTGGCGATTCTAATTTTTTATTTCGCAATACTATTTCTATCTTTGTGCGGTTTAGACAATGGATGCGTAAAGCCTTAGAAACAGGTATTATTAAATAGAGAAGTTAAGATGGAAAACGGGTTGCTGCACAAGCAAATCAAAGATTTCTTCGTTCGTAATTTTGATGTTCGCCAAGAGAAAGAAGATGAACTTGAAACGATCGAATCCATAAAGAAAGGGATTGAATTTAAAGGTACGAACCTTTGGGTTCTTATTTTTGCAACGTTTGTTGCCTCTCTGGGATTGAATACCAATTCGACTGCGGTGATTATTGGTGCCATGCTTATTTCTCCTTTGATGGGGCCGATTATGGGTTTCGGCCTGGGGCTGGGAATATTTGATTTTGATTTGATTAAGCGTTCCTTCCGTAATTTCGCAACTGCAACGGTTTTCAGTATTATTACTTCCACTCTTTTCTTTTTGATTTCTCCGATTAGTGAGGCACAGAGCGAACTCCTTGCCCGTACACAGCCTACGGTATATGATGTCCTGATTGCTTTCTTCGGTGGATTGGCGGGAATTGTTGCCAGTTCGACCAAAAGCAAGGGGAACGTTATCCCGGGTGTGGCAATCGCTACCGCCTTGATGCCTCCTCTTTGTACGGCCGGTTTCGGTTTGGCAAGCGGGAATATGTATTATTTCTTCGGAGCGCTTTACCTGTTCTTTATCAATTCCGTATTTATCAGTTTGGCTACCTATCTGGTGGTTCGTGTGCTGAAATATCCGAAGAAGGTATTTCTGGATAAACAAAGGGAGAAGATCGTAAGCCGTTATGTCGGTATAATCGTATTCTTTACGATAGTTCCCAGTATCTTTTTAAGTTACAACCTGATACGGAGCAGTTACTTCAATACGCGTGCTTCCCATTTTGTGGTGGAAGAGCTTAACTTCCCGAATACACAGATATTGAATAAGGTGATAACCGATACCAGCGATAAAAGGGAAATACGTGTTGTACTGATAGGGGAGAATGTGCCGGAAACAATGATTGATAACGCCCGTGTCAAGTTGCCTAAATACGGGCTGAAAGATGTATCTCTGGTCGTACAGCAAGGATTCGGCCAGGAAACCGATATTAATGAGCTGAAAAGCCTGTTGATGAAAGACCTGTATAAAAACAGCGAGGAAGTTTTGCGTAACCAGGCCATCCAGATAGATTCCCTGAAAAGGAACCTGGATGTTTATCAGGGTTATGATCGCCTGACCACAGAACTGATACCGGAAATAAAAGTCCTTTTCCCCTTCGTGCAGGAGGCCTCTTTATCCCGGACTTATTTAATGAGTACCGACAGCATTAAACCGGACATGGTGATGTTAGTCTACTTAAAGAGCAAAACGAGAGTGCATGAAGCGGAGCAGAAGAAAATCAAAGAATGGTTGGCTGCCCGTATAGAAACGAAGAATATCAAGTTAATAATAGAATAATCAGAGAAAGAATGAATTTAAAGAAAAGGTTGTGGGCAGTTGCGCTATGCTTGATAGCTGTCGGACAAGTACATGCCGATGAGGGCATGTGGGTGCTGAAGGAATTAAACAAACAGAATCTCGAAAGGATGAAAGAACTGGGATTTACCCCTTCCTACGAGCAACTCTACAGTGAAACAGACCCTTGTGTGGCGAATGCCGTGGTTATATTCGGCGGCGGATGTACAGGTATTACCGTCTCCAATGAAGGTTTAATCTTTACCAACCACCACTGTGGTTTCGGTTCTATCCAGCAATTGAGTAGTGTGGAACACGACTATTTGAAGAATGGTTTCGTTTCCCAGACAAAAGAAGAGGAACTTCCCGTTCCGGGATTGAAAGTCCGTTATCTCCGTGAAACGGTAGATGTAAGCGACCGTATCAACTCGGAAATAGGTTCCATTAAAGAAGAACATAAACGCTTGGCAGCAGCCGACTCTATCGGACGCGTTATTGCCGATTCCATCGGAAACAACGAATTCCGTGCAGCCGATGTCATCCCGTTCTACAACAATAACAAATACTTCCTAATCGTTTACGATGTATTCAGAGACGTCCGTATGGTATTTGCTCCGCCCAGCTCGGTGGGTAAGTTCGGTGGTGATACCGACAACTGGATGTGGCCGCGTCATACGGGAGACTTTTCCGTATTCCGTGTGTATGCCGATGCAAACAACCAGCCTGCCGAATACAGCAAGGATAACAAGCCCTATACTCCTAAATATGTAGCGGAAGTATCTTTGCAGGGCTATAAGGATAAGGATTATGCCATGACAATCGGTTTTCCGGGAAGCACAGACCGCTATTTGTGTTCATGGGGTGTGCAGCAACGTATCGAGGATAGCAACAAGCCTCGTATCGAAGTGCGCGGCATCAAACAGGCTATCTGGAAAGACGCCATGCTTGCCAGCGATGCGGTTCGTATCAAATATGCCTCTAAATATGCAGGCAGCTCCAACTACTGGAAGAACTCCATCGGTATGAACAAAGGGCTTGCCAACCTGGATGTGGTAGACCGCAAACGCAAGGAAGAAGCCGACTTCGCTGCCTGGGTGGCACAAAGCCCGGCGCGTCAGGAAAAATACGGCGAAGTATTAGGCCTGCTTGAAAAAGGCTATACCTCGACCAACGAATACAGAAAAATAGCTACTTATCTGGGCGAAGCCTTTATGAGCGGAGCGGAAATCGTTCGTTTGGCACGTATGATACAGAGCGTAGATGTGAAAGGCTCCAAACCTGAAGAAATCGATGAATTCCTGGAAGGTCCGCTGAAAGACTTCTACAAAGACTATGAGCCAACTCTCGACCAGAAAGTGCTGGCAGCCATGATGAAAATCGTAAAAGAACGTGTTCCTGCCGAACATTTGCCGGATATCTACGCAAAAGTAGACAAGAAATACAAAGGCGATTACGGGAAATATGCTGCCGATGTATTTAAGAAAACAGGTATCCTTTCCTACGACAACGTAGCCAAGATGCTGAAAGACCCGAAATTGTATGCGAAACTGAAAAAAGACCCGGCAGCCGAATTAAGCCTGTCCGCCCTGATTTCCATCTTCGAACTGCAACAAATGACGGGAGATGCTTACTACGATATTGAAAAAGGCGAACGTCTCTATTTTGCCGGTTTGAAAGAAATGTATCCGGAAAAGGCACTGCCTTCCGATGCAAACTTCACCATGCGTCTGAGTTACGGTTCCGTAGGCGGTTACCGTCCTTACGATGCAGCATGGTACGATTATTATACGACGCAAAAAGGTGTCTTCGAGAAAGAAAATCCCGAAAGCGACGAGTTCTGGGTACAACCCGAAATCCTTGAATTGCTCCGTAGTAAAGATTTCGGACAGTATGCCAACGAAAAAGGCGACTTGCAGCTTTGCTTCTTATCCAACAACGATATCACCGGTGGTAACTCCGGTAGCCCGGTATTCGATAAGAATGCCCGCCTTATCGGTCTGGCTTTCGATGGAAACTGGGAAGCGATGAGTGGCGATATTGCTTTTGAACCGGATTTGCAGCGTACCATCAGCGTAGATATCCGCTATGTACTTTATATGATTGACAAATGGGGTAAATGTCCTCGTTTGATTAATGAATTGAAACTGGTTAAGTAAATATAGAGGGGCACTGTTCGTGTCCTCCCTGTGATTTTCCTTACCGAAGCCGGCACATCTTCCGAATAGTGGGTGTGCCGGCTTTTTTGTTAACCGCACTGTTTTGCCCATACCTTCCGTACTATAAGCAAAAAGGATGAATATGATGACCTTCCACCCGGGAATACCCGAAAAGGAGGTATTAAGTTCTCTAAAGACTAAGTTAAGAATTAGGATAAATTAAAAAATGTCGTGCCGTGAAAGCTGTTAAGAATCATATATTCTCGGCTTTCCAGAGGTCTATACATACGCATTAAAGCTTTAAAATCAAAGCATTACGCAGTTAATATGTAATAATATCTTTATATATTTGTTTCGCTTAACTTAGTCTTTAGAGAACTAACACAGTCCCTTTAAAGAAGAATAATTGCACCGTTCGCTACTTGCAAATAAGATAAAAAGAAACACAAACGATAATATATATGAAGACGAGGACAAAACTGCAGAATCGATCTCCCTTTTTCAAAATGGTGTTGGCACTTGCCGCAAGCGTATATCTGCTTGCTACCTGTACGGTTGAGGCGGATAAAGCAGACCGAGCACCCACAGACGGAACGGATAGTGGAAACAAACGTGAGGTACTTCTTTCCTTTAAGAACAAACTCACTGTGAAAGCAACTAAGTCGCAAACTAAGGCAGATGCTCCTATTGCCACTGAAGCGGAGAACGAAATCGCAACACTCGACGTATATGTATTCGGTGCAAAAACAGAGGGGGACACCTATACCTTCCGTGAACGGTTCTCCTATCGGCAGGACGGTTCGGCACTTCCGGCAGGCGCAAAGAAACTCAACCTTGCACCGGGAGCGGATAATGCGACTACTACCGCACTTCTGGAACTTCAAAAAGGGCTGTTTGTCCGCCTTTACTGCATAGCCAACCAAACAGAACTGATTGACCCGGTCGATGGCAACCCGGTATCCGATACCTATTTCGACCCGCTTACTTATGATATAGCAACAGGCGTCCTGACAGACGGCATTCCTACCGAGCAACAGTTTCAGGAACTCCATTCCCCACTACTGACGAATGCCTCCCCGGCATTAGACTTGCCTCTTCCGATGACAGGAGCACAAACCACTCCTATAGACCTGACAAACTTCGATTCTTCGGCACGTATACAGGTAGGCTTTAAGTTAAGCCGCACAATGGCACGTTTCGATGTAAGCAATATAGAGACGGAATCCAAGTTCCATCTGGAATCCATCTCAATGGGCAACGGGCGGAGAGGAACCACTTTCTTCCCGGTTAAAGCATATGGTGCTCTCCCTGTGGCAGACGGGGAGTTAATTACTTATCCGGCACGTGCTTTTGAAGGAGAGAAAGCTAATGAAGGTTTGCAGGTATCTGCGTTCTATAGCTATCCCAGCCCGTTGGAAGATAAAGGCTACCTGATTCTGAACGGTACCTATCAGGTAAACCAGACAGAGGCAAAAGAGGTGACATATCAAATCCCTTTCAAGCAGCAAACCGCTGATGGAGATTCTGTTGCCCTTGAGATAAACGCTAACCACCGGTACTTCATCGGTATCACAAAAGCAGATGAATATAAGCTGGACTTTACGCTGGATGTGGCAGATTGGGATGCGGGCGGAAGTATAGACGGCTACGACCCATCAGGAGAAAGCAATGCCCTGTCGCTGTCGGTTCTCATTTCCGAGGCGATGAAAGACCTTGTTAATTATACGGAAGATATCCGTACGGTAGCCATAGAAGCCAGCGAAGGCACCTCTTTCGATGTACAGGTTCGCTGCAATACAGCCCCGGACATTACCAAGAATTATCCCGGCAGTGCCGCCATTCAACAATTCGACTGGTTGGAGATAAGCGCACCCACGGAAGTAACAAAAGCCCCGGTAGCGGGTTATCGCTACACCGTCTCCGTAAAACCAGGCTACGACAAGGATAGCTATCCCAAAGCCGTTTTCCGCTTTACCGATGGGATAACCGGAAGCGAGAGCTTGCTTTTTATCATACCTGTTCCACCGATAACCGTTATCATCCCCGAAGAAATGAAAGGGAAGGCAACCTATACGGGAACGAACCATACGGTAGCCATAGAAGCGACAGACAATTATCATTTCAAAGTGCAGATAGAGGGCAAGGCTTCCCTGGATATGGGCAAAGAGTATGCCGGCGGTCCGGAAATGCAGCAGTGCGACTGGTTGGATGTAAGCGGACCGGAAGTGGTAAGTACACCGGAAGAAGGACAGGTTTATACGATTTCAGTGAAATCGGGTTATGACAGGGAGGAGTATCCCGATGCCGTTTTCAGCTTCACGAACCCTGAAAGCGGGATTAAAAACGTGCTTTATGTAAAACCGCTTCCGGCGATGCCGGTTCTGAGTTCGCCGGAGACTGTTGCTGTACATGCCGCAGCAGACTACACAGTCCCCTCCTTCACCATTACCGGGAAAAGTGTAGGCGGCTCCAATATCTCCGGTCCCGAGTGGCTGACTTATGGAACGACAAGCAGCAGTACCAATCTTTTTTCTTATACGGTAAAGTTAGACCCATCGAAGTCCGGTTTCCCTACGGCAGTTCCCGGCGAACAAACCATCCGTATAATAAACAGTGGGGATGAAACCAAGGTCGTAGAGGTAAAGGTTCGCTTTACCGAAGCCAATGCATGGCTGGCAACCGACCTTAGCGGGTATAACGAATCTAATTCGAGCGGTTACCGCGTGGGAACAGGGGGTAAAACGATGACAGTATCTTTCTATAGCATGTTTACTGCCCCTGCATTATCCACTTCTTATGATGGTTCGTATTGCAACTCCCAGAACGGAGGCAATAGCTGGCTGAATAATTCCAAACTTGTAAAAACCGAGTTGGTAAACAACCGGCGTAAATATACCTTCAATGTGGTAGTGAATGGGGCAAGCGGGACGGATGCGGCTTATCAACTTCACAGGGCAGTAATGAATATCCGGCACAATGGAAATACAGTTAAATCTTACACCATCTGGCGCGGGGCCTCTTACTATGGTTATCCTGCCGGAGGCGACAGCCCGTATTATACGGCTATCAGGAAAAATGGCAAATGGTGGGCTCCCGTCAACTGTGGGGCAAGCCGTGTGGCACGGGCCGGTGACGGAAGGAGTGGGACTGTAGCCGGAACTGGCAATATCTACCAGTGGGGGCGTTACGAAGCTACAAATCATGGAAGTCCGGTAGCCGTTGGTCCTATCGGTAGTACTCGTCCTGGGAACAATACTTTTTATAAAAATCTCAACAGCCCTTACAACTGGTTAAACAGACTGGATAACTCTTTATGGAACGGTAGCAACAAAGGGACAAACGACCCTTGTCCTTCGGGTTATCGTGTACCGACAGATAGTGAATTGATGTCTATCGGAAACGCGAATAGCTATGATGGTAGTGGTGGTTTATTCAAAGTGAATGCCGAGAGTGGTTGTCCTCAGCTTATTTTGCCTGCTGCGGGCTATCGGAGCTACAATGGCGGTTCGTCCTACGGTCAGGGTTCCGTCGGCTACTACTGGTCGTCGTCAGTGCCGTCCGGTGATACGCTCGCCCGTTACGTGAGCTTCTACAGTGCTGCGTTCGACCAGTACGCAAGCTACAGGGCGCTCGGGTTCTCGGTTAGGTGCATCCGCCAATAGGCAGGCGAATTAGCTAAGGCTGACCTTCGGTTGCCTGTCTATCCGCTTCTTTAATTTATTCGATTCATTTCGATTTATATCCCCCGGAACTACCGTGGGGCATAATATAAGTATTAATTAATTATCTAAACAATTTATCGTATGGCAACAAACTACAAATGGTTCTTCGACCTCGAAGAGTACACCATGACAAAGGACGTGAAAGAAGATTACGTAGCAAAAGTGAAAACAATCAAGTCGCTCACCATCGAAGGCATCGCCGATGCCATCGCCGCGGAACGTACGGAATACCGTCCGGAGACAATCGTGAATATCTGCAATCTGGTAGACGAGAAAATCCGGCAACTGGTCTGTCAGGGCAATACGGTGGTGACCGGCTCGGCCTTGTATTCCCCCTCTATCACCGGACTGCTTATCGGGACCACGGGAGTAATAAACCCGGATGCCAACAAATGTATCATCAATATCACCCCTTCGGTAGCCATGCGTGCCGAGGTGGCAAAGGTAACCCCTGAGTTTTCGGGGAACGTGAAGAACTTCGGCGGCGCACGTATCAGCCTTGTAAAAGACGTGACCACCGGAAAGACCGACGGCACCATCACCCCGGGCGGTATGCTGGACATCACCGGCTCAAAAATCAAATGCGTCAATGCTGATGGCACGGGAACCGGCACGCTCAAGCTGATAAAGGAAAGCACGCAGGCAGTAGCCGCCACCATTACCACCTTCGGTATCAACGACCCGAGCCGCCTGATGTTTACGCTCCCCACACCATTGGCAGACGGAACTTACAGGCTGGAAATCGAAACCTGGTTCAGCAATTCCGCCACCCTGCTGAAAGAGCCGCGCACGCTGGTATATCCCCTTCCCCTGACAGTGGGGACGCCAAGTGACGGCGACAAGCCCAGCGAATTATAACATCGCCCGTTATATAAGTATATTTTTTAGAAGGTTATCAAAAAGCTATTACTGAACGCAGAATTCGCAGAACACGCAGACTTTCGCAGACTATTTTATTGAAAATCAATAGAATCTGCGAAAGTCTGCGCTCTGTCTGCGTAGTCTGCGTTCTCTAATATATCCTAATATATACATCCGGCTCGCCCCTCTGATTTCTGCGTCTACCATCGCCGCCGCCCTGCGTCTACCGTAGACGGCGCTCGGCGTCTGCTGTCGACGGCGCCCTGCGTCTATCATAGACGCGCCTCGGCGTCTGCCGTCGACGGAAGAAGGAATACTCATCCAAAACCGCTATCCGCTCATTTACATACAGCCATTCAACCTTTATAAGATACTTTCGGAAGGTAATTAAATTATTCATCTTATTTTTACAGGTATGAAAACAGTATGCTTACTATTTCTTCTTTTTCTGGTGCAAAGCGGTTTTGCGGAAACGTCCGCTCCGTATACGCCAGACTCCCTGAAAAAGGGCGACAGGGTAGCCATCGAGTCCGTCCGTTACTATCCCTACATCGCTCCGGGGCTGCGGGAGGAACTGCCCTGGCGGGTTGAGAATATCCGGAGAGTTATCTTCCAGGCTACCGTGGCAGACGTAAATGCCGATGCCCTGACCATCGACTACACCCTCAAGAACCTGTACGACTGCCGGAACGACAACGCAAAGCCGGGCTTTTACTATTTCGACAGCCGCTACCGGCAAGACTTCGCTATCGAGGGCAGTGTGCCGGACAAACCGGTCTTGCGCGTCACCTACGACCGGAAAAGCCGGAACGCGCTTACCGTCGACAATGCGAACACCTCTTTTGCCTATTCGAAAGTCTATGTCCCCTTCGGAGTGAGGCAGGAAGGACTGTCCGCCTATCCCGAAACAACCGTCCGCGACTCGGTAAACCTCTCCGAACTGCTTATCCCGGCAGCAAAAGGCCTGCTGACCGGATGGAAGAACGACGGAACTATCCAGCTCACGTCGGATGCACGGGTTATCGAGGCCTCGTTCGCACTGCCTCCGAATACGGAATTTACCTGTAGCTTCTTCAACCTCGAAACCGGCAAGAACGCAACCGTCCATAAGAAACTGTTTATCCCTTACCCGACCGAATACGAAGTGGGTAAATATACGACCATGCTGCTTACTCCGGGTGATTGCATTACGCAAGACCAGAAAGTCTTTGAAGAAGCGCACGTCACCCGTTTCCTTGGACGAGGCAGCGAGCAAAACAATTTGCGCTACGGTTTGCCGCAATTCGGCAACCTCTTCGAGTTCGACCTCTCTTCCCCTGCACAGTTCAAAGAAGCCTTCCAGCAGCGCGAAACCCTTTTTCGGACCGCCCTGAAGGAAGATTCCGGGAAGATGGACCCGTATTGGCGAAGGACGTTCGAAATCAATGAACAGTATCTGCAAGCCGCATTCGTCCTGCGCCAATACATGCAAGCCGCCGACAAGGATATCTGGCTGAAAAGCGGTTTGCCCGACTGGCAAGCTCCTTGCTTTGCATCGCTCAATCCGCTTATCGATTATGCATACGAGTTGAAAAATATGGGGGCTGCGCATTACGGCTATTTCCTCTATATCTATGCTGCCTATAAAAAACAGGAACTCAAAGCGGACAACCTGAGCCTGAACAAGCAGAAAAAGCTGACCCCGCAGGAAGATTACGGGCTAAACAAGCAAATCTTCTCCGGTTATCCCAAATATCTGGTCAGTGCAGTAAACCTGATGGAACTGACGGGCGAAAAGATGTTCTATGAGCTGGAAGACGATTATAACGATTTCATCGCCTCCTGCCCGGATACCACCCTGACAAACAGGTTGAGGAACCTGTACGACAAGCTGGCTCCTTTCGAATCCGGTAAGAACATCCGCGAATCCGGCCTGATGATAGCCGACAGCCTGCCTCTGGTGAAGGGGAGCGACCGGAAATACATCCTGCTGTTTTTATCGACCGGTGGCGGGCTTAGTGTTCCGAACCTCCAGAATGCCCTCGACTTGCAGCAACTGCTCAAAAAAGAAGGGCTGGCATCTACCGTGAAGCTCGAAATGTATGCGCGTTTCTCCCCTCAGAACACCGAACGGGTGAAACCCTATAAAGCGATTCCCGAAGAACAGAAACGGTACTTGAATTATAAACTGGGTACCGGTCCCCTTACCGTCCTGATGCGCGAAGACGGCACAATCCTTTACCGGAGGTTCGGCGATTTGAACATAAAACCAATCCTCGGGCTGGTACAAAAGGATTTGAAAGGCGATTCGTCCGGCGATTTTATGAAAGGGTTCAAGGAAGGCGTGCTGGGGTCGCTACTGGTCTGCGTCCTTATCGGCATTGTCTACTACATGCGGACGAAAAACAGGCAGAAGCGGGAGCAACGCCGCCGCCATATCAGCGAACTCGAACTCCGTGCCATCCGCTCGCAGATGAACCCGCATTTCATCTTCAATGCGCTGAGCTCCATCCAGAACCTGATTAACCGCTCGGCAAACGAAGAGGCCAACGAATACCTGATAGACTTCTCGCGCCTGCTCAGGAAAGTGCTGGCCACCTCGGAAAAGAAACTGGTTACCCTGTCCGATGAAATCGAACAATTGCAGTTGTATTTGAAGCTGGAACAACTCCGCGTCCCCTTCTCTTACTCGCTGACGGTCGACAGCCATATCGAACCGGATGTGGTGGAGATTCCGGGAATGCTGATACAACCGTTTGTGGAGAATGCCGTAAAGCACGGAATTGCACCGCAAGGCAAGGGGGAAATCACAATTCGCTTATCTTTGCAAAACCAGTTGCTGGTGATTGACATAACGGACGATGGTCCCGGGTTCGATGCCAAAGCAGACGAGGGTTTCGGCATCCGTGCGATTACCAGCCAATTCGAGATATTGAAAACATTGTATAATACGGAAATCGGCATTACAATCGAGAACAGGCAGGAGAAAGAGTCTGTGTCCGGTTGCCACGTCCGCTTATCCATCCCTTTATAAGATGAAACTATGGATACGAAACTGACCGCAGCAATTGTAGAAGACGAACAGGCAAACCGCGAGAACTTGCTCCGCATGCTCGGAACCTGTTGTCCGCAGATTAAAGTAGTAGCTATTTGCAGCTCGGTTGCGGAAGCCCGTATCCTTCTGCCCGAAACGAAACCGGATATCCTTTTCCTGGATATCCGGCTGGGGGGCGATACCGGATTCTCCCTGCTGGAAAGTCTCCGGGACATCTCCTTTGAAGTTATTTTCGTGACGGCCTACGACAGCTATGCCATTCAGGCCATCCGTTTCAGTGCGCTCGATTACCTGCTGAAACCGCTCGATTCGGCTGAATTGATTCATGCGGTGGAGAAAGCCGTGCAGATTATCCTCCGCAAACAGGAAAATAAACGGATGCAAAACTTGTTGCAGAATACCCGTACCCTGGACAAGCAAAAGAAAATAGCACTGTCGGTTGCCGATAAGATAGAGTTTGTGGAGATTGGCTCCATTGTCCGTTGCGAGTCGGAAAGCAACTACACGACTTTCTACCTGAAATCCGGGGAAAAGCTGATTGTTTCTAAAACGCTCAAGGAATTCGACGAACTGCTGACCCCCTATAACTTCCTGCGTGTACACCAATCCCACCTGATAAACCTCGATGAGATAAAAAGCTTCATCAAATCGGACGGCGGGTATATCCGGATGAAAGACGGCTCTTCTGTCAGCATCTCCCGCCAACGGCGCAATTATGTGATGGAGGTCTTATCACACCTCTGACTTTTCATGGGAATACGGCTGCCGGAAAGAATGAACATTCATCCTTTCTTCATCTTTTTATATTCCCGGGGCGACATCTCCATTATTTTGCTGAATAAGCGTGAGAAATAGTAGGTGTCTTCTATTCCTATCTTATAGCATATCTGGTTTATTTTCATATCGGTGAAGTCCAGCAGTTGGCAAGCTTTCTGAATCTTTAGCTGGTTGAAATAGGCCAGAGGGGCATATCCGGTCCGTTTGCTGAACAGGACGGAGAAGTGGGAGGATGAGTATCCGGTGTGTTCCGCTATTTCCTGTAAGGTCAGTTTTTTCTCGATATTCTCCCGCATGAAATGGATGGCGGCCGTTACAATATCGTTCTTTTGTTCTTCGTTGCGTGCCACATCCCGGTATTGTTGCAGGTAACGGAGCGTGCCCAGATAATGGTAGAAGATGGAACAGGCATATAGCAGGTTCTCGTGGCTGTATCCCATCTCCAATGTCCGGAATATTTCTTCGAACAAGTCGATGCGGTTGCTGATGCGTGAATTGATTCCGGGTTTGATTTCTATAGGGCGGGTGGAGAGCTTTCCGAAGTGGGCCGCCAGTTTTCCTTTGAAGTGAATCCAGTAAATAGTCCATGGATCATTTTCGTCCGCCCCGTATGCATGTCCGATTCCTGCCGGCAGGATGAAATACTGGTTCGCTGTTACGGTATATTCGTGTCCGTCCACTTTATACCAGCCAGCACCCTCCATACAATAGATGAATACAAACTGGCTGATAGGTTCTTTCCGCTCCCTGAAATGGTGCCATGCTTTCGGATAATAACCGATGTCTGTAATGTGGAGAATGGATGAGAACGGGTCATCTTCCATCTCCTGTACGATTGATTGGGGAAGCACGAGCGCCCGTTCGCCGCTGAAACCGTCTTTTCGTTTTATCATATCTGTAGATTTAAGAACAGGACAAACTTACAATTAAAATCGAAATATAGTCCATCTTCATAAATCTTTTATCTATTTATTTTTATTCCGGAAGCTATTTACTTTGCAGCATATCTTAAACATATGATTGTTATGAAGCAAACAACGACCTATTTATTATTAATCTGCCTGGTTTCAGCCATGGGAGGATTATTGTTCGGTTACGACTGGGTGGTGATTGGAGGAGCTAAAATATTCTATGAGCCGTTTTTTAGTTTGGACGGTTCAGCCGCATTGCGTGGCTGGGCGATGAGCAGTGCATTGATCGGTTGTCTGGCCGGGGCTTTGCTCTCCGGTTCCTGGAGCGACCGCTATGGGCGTAAGAAAATGTTGATTATAGCTTCTTTCCTGTTTGTGGCATCGGCTATAGGTACCGGTGCGGTGGATAGTTTCACCTGGTTTGTGATTTATCGGATTATAGGAGGTTTTGGGATTGGAATCGCTTCGAATGTTTCACCGGTATATATAGCGGAGGTTTCTCCTGCTGCTGTCAGAGGGAAATTTGTTTCCCTGAACCAGTTGACCATCGTATTGGGTATTTTGATGGCGCAGTTGGCAAACTGGCAGATAGGGAGGTATTTTTCTTCGGGAACGGAAAGCCTGAGTGCAGAAAGTATTGAATGGGCCTGGCGCTGGATGTTTTGGGCGGAGCTGGTTCCGGCCGGTTTGTTTTTTATTTTGTCTTTTGTTATCCCGGAAAGTCCCCGCTGGCTGGCAACGATGGGACAACCGGTGGAAGCCGGGAAAATTCTGGCCCGTGTAGGTGGCAACGAATATGCACGACAGACTTTGGCGGAATTAGGTCAGTTGACCGATAGGAAAGAGGAAAGTGCGAATTGGCGTTCGCTTTTGCAACCCAATGTGCGGGGAGTCTTGGTTATAGGGATTGTCCTGGCTGTTTTCCAACAGTGGTGCGGCATTAATGTCATATTTAATTATGCACACGAGATCTTTTCGGAAGCCGGTTATGCCGTATCCGATGTATTGATGAATATTGTGGTGACAGGGGTTACCAATGTGATTTTTACATTTGTTGCCATCTATACGGTAGACAAATGGGGCAGACGGACGCTTATGTTTGTCGGTTCGGCAGGGTTGGCTCTGATATATGCGACTCTCGGAACCTGTTATTTTCTGGAAATGAGCGGTTGGCCGATGTTATTGCTGGTCGTTTTGGCAATAGCATGTTACGCAATGTCGCTGGCGCCGGTCGTCTGGGTGGTACTTTCTGAAATATTTCCGGTACGAATACGTGGGATGGCGATGGCACTTTCTACCTTTTTCCTTTGGGTAGCCTGCTTCCTGCTCACTTATACATTCCCTATACTGAATGAGACGGTTGGAGCTTCGGGCACTTTCTGGTTGTATGGAATCATTTGTTTGGCAGGCTTTCTGTTTATTCGTGCCAAACTGCCTGAAACAAAAGGTAAAACATTGGAAGAACTGGAAAAAGAATTAACGAAATAACACGAATGAATATGGCAGAGATGGTGAATGTTTGGGAAGAAGATATTCTCTTACCGACGTATGGCATAGGGAAACCTGAAAAAAATCCTATGTTCCTCGAAAAGCGAGTTTATCAGGGAAGTAGTGGAGTTGTTTATCCGTATCCTGTAGTAGAAAAAATTGAAGATACATGTGAGGATAAAAGTTACCATGCTATTTATCTGGAGAATGAGTACATCAAGGTAATGATATTACCGGAGTTGGGCGGGCGTGTGCAAATGGCATACGACAAGCTGAAGAAGCGGCATTTTATCTATTACAATCATGTTATCAAACCGGCATTGGTCGGGTTGACGGGGCCCTGGATTTCGGGAGGAATCGAATTTAACTGGCCTCAGCACCATCGTCCGAGTACCTTTCTCCCGGTGGATTATTCGATAGAGAAACGCGCCGACGGCAGTGCGGTTGTTTGGGTGAGCGAAAGGGAACGTATGTTCCATCAGAAAGGGATGGCGGGCTTTACTTTGCGTCCGGGACGTGCCGTGCTGGAAATTCAGGGAAAGGTGTATAATCCCACTCCGATACCGCAGACTTTTCTTTGGTGGGCGAATCCGGCGGTTGCTGTAAATGAATATTACCAGTCCGTATTTCCCGGTGATGTGAATGCGGTGTTCGATCATGGCAAACGGGATGTATCCCGCTATCCGATAGCAACCGGAACTTATTATAAAATGGATTACTCGGCAGGTGTGGATATTTCCCGCTATAAGAATATTCCGGTACCGACTTCTTATATGGCTATCCGTTCCAAGTATAATTTTGTGGGCGGATATGAAAACGATACCCGTGCCGGCGTTTTACATGTGGCAAACCATCATATCTCTCCGGGTAAAAAACAATGGACGTGGGGTAACAGTGATTTCGGACAGGCTTGGGACCGTAACCTGACGGATGCGGACGGACCGTATATCGAATTGATGACAGGTGTCTATACGGACAATCAACCGGATTTTACCTGGTTGCAACCGTATGAGGAGAAAACGTTTACCCAATATTTCATGCCGTACCGGGAACTGGGTGTAGTAAAGAATGCTTCTTCCGATTTGTTAATGAATATCGAGCCGGATGGGGATGCTGCCTGCCTGAAATTGTTTGCTACATCTGTTCAGAATGGATTGCATGTTTTAGTTACGAAAGCCGGGAACCCGGTATTGGATACGGTACAGGATGTTTCGCCTGAGCGTCTTTTTGAAACAAGCGTCCCTGTTCCTGATTTGAAAGATGTTTGTGTTTCAGTATACGGAGCCTCCGGAAAATTAATGCTCTCCTGGGAACCTGAGCCGGATGAAATAAAGGAAGTTCCGGACCCGGCTAAAGCGGCTCTTGACCCTAAAGCGGTTCGTACTACCGAACAACTTTATCTGACAGGTCTTCATCTGGAACAATATCGGCATGCGACTTATGCTCCGACCGATTATTATGAAGAAGCCCTGCTGCGTGATCCGGATGATGTACGCAATAATAATGCTATGGGCTTGTGGCTTATCCGCAAAGGGCAGTTCGGAAAGGCGGAGATTTATCTTCGCCGGGCTGTTAAAACATTGACAGAACGGAATCCGAACCCGTACGATGGCGAACCTTTGTATAATCTGGGACTTTCCTTAAAGTATCAGGGCAAAACGGAAGAAGCGTATGATTTCTTTTATAAGGCTTGCTGGAATGCGGCCTGGCAGGATGCCGGTTATTATTCGCTGGCTCAGTTGTCTGCTGCCAAAGGAAATTGGGAGGATGCACTTTATGAAATAGATAAATCCTTGTTGCGTAATTGGCACAATCTTCGCGGACGTCATTTAAAAGCAATTATATTGCGTCGTCTGGAACGTACGGATGAGGCGCTTGCTTTTATAGAAAACTCCCTTTCCATCGACCGTTTTAATTTTGGTTGCGGATTAGAGAAGTATTTTATCTCCGGAAATGAAGCCGATAAGGATGCGTTGATAGCTTTAATGCGCCAGGAAGCCCATAATTACGAAGAACTGGCATTGGACTATGCTTCTGCCGGATGTTGGGAGGATGCGCTGGCAGTTGCAGATATGGCGATACATGCTTCTGTCTCCAATCAGACCTTATTACACTATTATAAGGCTTGGTTCTTATTGAAACTGGAGCGTATCGATGAGGGGCAAGAGGCTGTCCGGATTGCGGAAAAACAATCACCGGATTGCTGTTTCCCGAATGCTTTGGATGCGATTTTGGCTCTTCGGTCTGTTATTGATTTTGCCGGGAGAGCTCCAAAGGCTTGCTATTATTTGGGAAATCTTTGGTATGATAAGCGTCAGTATGCGGAAGCAATCGCTTGTTGGGAACAATCTGCTAAGCTGGATGGAGCATTCCCTACCGTTCTTCGCAATCTCTCTTTGGCCTATTTCAATAAACTGAATAAACAGCAGGAGGCTGTTTTATTATTAGAGAGAGCATTTGCCTTGGATACCACGGATGCCCGTATCCTGATGGAGTTGGACCAGTTGTATAAACGCCTGAATCGTCCGCATGCCGACCGTTTGGCTTTCTTGGAAAGGAATAGGGAGGTGGCATTTACCCGCGATGATTTGTATTTGGAATATGTAACTTTGTTGAACCAATTGGGACGTTACGAAGAAGCAGCCCAAATGATTGCAGCCCGCAAATTCCATCCGTGGGAAGGAGGCGAGGGCAAAGTTCCTGCCCAATATCAACTGGCACGTGTGGAAATAGTGAAAAAACTATTGCATGACAATGAATTTGAAAAAGCATTGCAGTGGATTGACGAGTGTTTTGTGTATCCCCACAATCTGGGTGAAGGGAAATTGTACGGTGCCCAGGAAAATGATTTCAATTATTATAAAGCCTGTGCTTTATATGGCTTAGGCCGTAAAGAAGAAGCGGAAGCTTTGTTTGTCGCAGCCAGCGTAGGCAACAGCCAGCCCGCAGCCGCTATGTATTATAATGACCAGAAACCGGATAAGATATTTTATCAGGGATTGGCACTTCGTAAATTAGGACGTGAAGCGGAGGCTCGTGGGCGGTTCAATAATCTGATTGCATATGGGGAAAAACATTTGTTCGATGTATTCAAGATGGATTACTTTGCCGTCTCTCTTCCGGATCTTCAGATTTGGGAAGATGATATGAATAAAAAGAATCGTATCCATTGCAACTATCTGATGGGACTGGGCCATTTGGGGCTGGGCCATATGGATAAGGCAAAGTTTTATTTCGAAGAAGCTGCCGCAATGGATAATAATCATCAAGGCGTGCAGATTCATGCGGCAATGATATAAAGAGTTGGGTGCTGATGAACAAATACAGGTATGGATTTTCTCCCTGTATATCGTCAGGCGTTTAATATCAAAGGTTACTGTACAGTGGCGATGGCAGTATAAATATAAAAGAAGGAGTCATTAACTAAATAATCCATTTGTTTGATATATAAAATTAATGGCTTTAACATAATCTTTGATAGTTAAAGTGGAAAACTTTCGACTGTAATTAAAGTATATTGCACATATTTGTGGAAATACAAACTTTATAGTCGATAGTTTTCTATGTGCCTCATAAAATAAAATGTGTAAGTGTGAAATCGAAGAATAATCCATTTATATAATATTTTTATCTATTTGTTGGCTCTATGATATACTATTACTTTGTGCTATGGAGATGATGAAAAACTTTTATTGAGTCGAATATAAAGGTTTCTGTTTGGAGAAGATCGAATCTGAATACCGGAAGGCGCAAAAGTTGGATTATATGAATGTCTTATCGAATACTATATTAGAAAAAGGATTTCAGGGGTATTTATATACCTTGCATAATCAGCAGGGAACGATTGCCCGGTTTACCAGTTATGGGGCTCGATGGATTAGCATGTGTACTTCCGATAGACAGGGCATTTTTGATGATGTTTTGTTAGGATTTAATTCTCTGCAGGAATATAGCTCTGCGAAAGAACAATATCATGGCGCTATCGTCGGACGGGTTTGCGGACGTATAAACAATGCCCGGTTTTCTTTGGATGGAAAGGAATATGTATTAGCTGCGAATGACGTATATGGAAAACCGGCTCCCAATCATTTACATGGAGGAAATCTTGCCTTTCATAACCGGTATTGGAACGGAAGGCTTATGTTGAATGAGGCAGGAGAGGAAATGGTGGTATTTACCTGTCGCTCTCTTGACGGGGAAGAAGGATATCCGGGCAATATGGATGTGGAAGTCAGTTATACGCTTCGGAATGATAATGTATTATGTATGGAATGTATGGCCGTTTGTGATAAAAAGACACCTGTAAATCTTACCAACCATGCATTTTTCAATTTATCAGGTAAACAAGCGGATATTCTTTCTCATAAACTAAGAATCGGGGCTTCCCGGATTATCGAATGTGATCAGGAATTAATACCTACAGGAAACTATATCTCTACTGAAAGAACAGATTTGGATTTCAGTGTACTCCGCCCAATCTCGGTTTCAATGCAGTCGGACTTGTTTCAAATAAAGGAAAATAAAGGTTTTTCCCTTGCTTTTGCATTAGATAAGAAAAGCAAAAACGGATTGTTCTTGGCTGCAGAACTCTTTGATGAATTGAGTGGAAGGGAATTGTCTATTTATACGAATCAACTTTCGTTGCAAGTTTATACCGGCTATTTTATGGATGGAAGCGATATGGGAAAGCATGGTAAACCTTATTTAAAAAATGCAGGAATTGCATTAGAAACACAAGGGTTTCCGGATGCTGTTAATCATTCCGGATTCCCATCTGTAATTCTTTTACCGGGACAGACCTATTATCATCACACAGAATATAAATTTTATATACAATAAGATTATGAAAAACATCAACTACTACATGATTCTACTTTTTTCCCTGATTAGTCTGTCAGCTTGTAATGATGTCCCTTCTACAATATCATTGGCTGGAGAATGGGATTTTTCATTGGATAGTACGGATGTCGGGATTTCTCAGGGGTGGTATGCAAATTCTTTTGAAAATAAGATTCAATTACCGGGAACTACAGATGATGCCGGTTACGGAATCCCGAACCGGTTGCCTCCTTCAATCGGCAAACCTCAGGTGCTCCATTTAACCCGTAAGAATAGTTATGTGGGCCCGGCATGGTATACGCGGGAGGTTATAATTCCTTCAGATTGGGGTGGGAAGAATATTGAACTGAAATTAGAACGGGTTATCTGGCAAACCTCTGTTTGGGTGGATGGTGCAGCCGTTCCCGGTAAACAGGAAAGTTTGATAAGTCCTCATTTGTTTGATTTGACAAAGTTCTTGACTCCGGGTAAACATCGTTTGACTGTCCGGGTGGATAACCGGAAGCAGTATGATATTACGATAGACGATAAAGCTCATGCTTATACGAATGAGACGCAAATTATGTGGAATGGTATTCTGGGAGAAATCTCGTTGCGGGCTAAAAATGCCGTTTCCATCGAAAATTTGCAGGTGTATCCGGATATAAAGAACGATCAGGTAAATGTAAAAGGAAAACTTGTTAATACAGGGACATCCACAAAAGGAACATTATATGTTGCTATAAAACAAAAGGTGTCCGGCAAAACTGTTTCTGAAGTTAAGAAGGATGTGGAGATGCCTGCCGGCGAAACGGCATTGGATTTATTCTGCGGGATGGGAAACGAGGTTCAGTATTGGAGCGAGTTTAATCCGTTTCTGTATGAAATGAATGTACAGATCGAAGCGGATAAGAATAAATCAAATGCTTGCGTGGATTTCGGAATGCGGCAGATAAGCCGTAACCAGTCAGAATTATTGGTAAATGGAAAGAAGACTTTTCTGCGTGGAACTTTGGAATGCTGTATTTTCCCGCTGACGGGTTATCCTCCGACAACTGCGGATGGATGGGTGAAAGTGTTTGGAACTGCTCGTGAATGGGGATTGAACCATCTTCGTTTCCATTCTTGGTGTCCTCCGGAAGCTGCCTTTAAAGTTGCCGATTCCCTTGGTTTCTATTTGCAGATAGAATTACCTTTTTGGTCGTTGACGGTAGGGCAGGATGCCGGAACAAATGCTTTTGTACGGAAAGAAGCCAGTCGTATACTGTCGGAATATGGTAATCATCCGTCTTTCTGCTTCCTTAGTCTGGGTAATGAATTACAACCGGATTTTAAATTTTTAGGTGGATTACTGGATCAGGTTAAATCTGCAGATCCCCGGCATCTATATACTACAACTTCTTTTACTTTCGAACGGGGACATGGTGATTGGCCGGAGCCAAACGATGATTTCTTTATTACCCAATGGACCCGGAAAGGTTGGGTGTGTGGTCAGGGCGTTTTCGATGTGGAAAGTCCTAATTTCAATAAAGATTATTCTGCTTCTGTGGAAGGTATGCCCGTGCCGGTAGTTACCCACGAAGTGGGACAATATGCCGTCTATCCTGACCTGAAAGAAATAGATAAATATACGGGGGTTCTGGATCCTCTGAATTTCAAAGGGGTGAAGTTGGAATTAGAGAAGAAGGGGCTGTTGGATAAAGCAGAAGATTATTTGATGGCATCAGGCAAATTGGCTGCTATCCTGTACAAAGAGGAAATAGAACGGGCTATGAAAACTCCGGGAATCAGTGGTTTTCAATTATTGGACTTGCATGATTTTCCGGGCCAGAGTACGGCATTAGTAGGCTTGCTGAATGCTTTTTGGGACAGTAAAGGTGTAGCGGATGCGAAAGATTTCCGCCAGTTTTCAGCCCCGGTTGTTCCGTTAGCCCGTTTTGAGAAAGCGGTGTATACCAATAGCGAATCGTTTAATGCTGCTATCGAAATAGCTAATTACGGTGCAGATGTATTGAATGATAAAACATTGAACTGGTCTTTGGCTGATAATTCCGGCCGTATTTTGAAAAAAGGCTCTTTTGCTCTGAACGGAGTACGGATAGGTGGAGGAAATGTTGTCGGGGATATTGTTTGCCCGTTGGATGAGGTTAAAGAGGCGGAGCAATTAAGTTTGGTCGCACGGATTGAAGGTACTGAGTATGCAAATAGTTGGAAGATATGGGTATACCCGGCTTCATTGACTATTGATAAAGGCAATATCATTGTTACCGATAAATTGGCGGAAGCTCGAAGTGCACTTGAAGCAGGAAAGAAAGTACTGTATAATCTTCCTTATGAATCCAGTGTGGGATTACCGGGCAAGTTCGTTCCAGTATTCTGGAGCCCGGTTCATTTCCCGAAACAGGCTGGGACGATGGGGTTGTTGCTTAATCCGAAGCATAAAGTTTTTGAGTTTTTCCCGACGGAAGGGCATACCGATTGGCAATGGTGGAGTCTGACTACACAATCTACGACTCTTGTGGTCGATAGTTTTTACCAGCATATTACACCGCTTGTGGAGTGTGTGGATAATTTCGCTAACAACCGTCGTTTATCTAATCTTTTTGAAACGAACTGCCTGAATGGAAAACTGCTGGTATGTAGTATGGATTTATTGGATAGCCAAACGATGGACCCGGTGAAAAAACAGCTACTATATAGTTTGATACAGTACATGCAGTCTGATGCTTTTGTTCCAACACAGTCGATTGCATTTGAGAATATCCAGTCTTTGGTGAGCCCGAATTTGAAAAGAGGAAATAGGGCGAGTCCTGAGTCTATTTATTAATATGTAAGTGATAAATCATTTATTTGATGATTTTGGATGATCCTGTTTTTTTGATTTACTAAAATATATTTAAATGTTTGTCAGAATCAAATAGTATAATGCTAATATATGTTTAATTAATTGTATTTAATATTGCAAAAATGGCGAGATACTGCTTGTTGTATTTTTTAGAAAATCTCAACAAAGTTGTAATAGTAGCTGTATATTCTATTGTTTAAATATCTATGGTGAGTGCATGGTGTCTGTTCTGTATAGATAGAAAATTTATAGATATCTGTTTCTCATTGTATAGATAATAAATATTGATTATTAATATACAAATAGCATTTTTTATAAATACCATAGCTTATGGTCTATCTTCCTTTTTATTATGTATTTTATCTCTGGTAATAGATTATTATATATTTAGAATTTGATGTAAATATATGATTAAATCGTAAGATTGTCCATTTTGTATAAATATTATCTATTTTTTTACTTTATTGAAGTATGTTATTTTGTATTTGTAAACTTAAATCAAAAATATCTTTTATCATGAAACCTACAAAGGTTTATTTTAGAGATACAGGAGTATTCCACAGAATAAGTTAATCTTTTAATAAATATATTTTATGAACAATTAAAACCGGTAATATGGCAAAGAATGAATTCAATCTATTGTCCTATCAAAGGATAGCTAAAGTCTCTGCACTTTGTCTTATGCTATCAGCATTCTCGGCAAATGCCGCTGAGACAGAGTCTGTATCCAATGAGACACCTGCTGACGTTACAGTTATCACACAGGGAAAAAAGATCACGGGTGTGGTTAAAGATGCCAATGGCGAGCCAGTAATTGGTGCTAATGTTATGGTTAAGGGTTCAACAAATGGTACAATTACTGATGTAGATGGTAATTATACTTTAGAGAATGTCCCTAACAATGGAGTATTGGTAGTATCCTACATTGGATATCTATCACAAGAAGTTAAAGTTGATGGTAAAACATCAATTGCTTTTACTTTAAAAGAAGATGCCCAAATTTTGGACGAAGTAGTGGTTGTAGGTTATGGGACGGTGAAAAGGGCAAACTTAGGTGGTGCTGTTGCAACAGCAGACGCTAAAACATTTGAAGCACGTCCTGTACAAAATGCGGTTACGGCTTTACAAGGTGAGGTTCCAGGATTGACTATTTCTCGTTCAAGTGGAGGTGCACCTGGAGCTGGTGGATCAATGAAAATACGTGATGTTTCTTCAATCAATGGTGGTACTCCTCTTGTGATGATTGATGGTGCTGAGGGAGACATTAACATGATAAATCCGACAGATATTGAAAGCGTATCTGTTTTGAAGGATGGTACGGCGGCTATTTATGGAGCTCGTGCTTCTGATGGGGTAATATTGATTACCACAAAAGGAGGTAAACGAAATCAAAAGACTAGGGTAGGCTTTGATGCTTATTACTCTATAAAAACTCCTGCTTTGTTAACGGAAACCACAACTTTGTTGGAACATGCACTAATGGCTCAGGAAATAACTGATGGTTCATTTGCTCTTGAATATTCAAAAGAAGAGATTGATCTAATCAGGGAAAACAGTGATAAAATCGTGTTTGGAGAGAATTGGGGGGTGTGGGGTAATCAATATCCTAAGTTCTATAAAAACAATAACTGGAATGATATGATAATAGGTAACGGAAATATGCAGAATTATAATATCAACATTTCAGGAGGTGGTGAGAAATACACATATATGTTGTCATTGGGACATCAGAGAGAGGAAGGTTTGCCTAAGTTTGGTACTGATGTTTATAAAAGGTATTTTGTCCGTGCAAAAACTAGTGTTGATATCTTCAAGAATTTGACATACGATTTAAACTTGTCTTATGAGGCAGGTGATCGAAAATATTCATCAGGGTTGTCCGAAGGCCAGAATATATGGGAAAGTATCTATAAATCTTACTCATGGGCTCCATTACGTAACCCTGCGGGGCATTTTTATACATTCCAAGGATATGATAACCCTGCTCAGGTATTAGAAGAAGGTGGTTTAGTCAAAAGGAATGATGCAAATGTCACCATTAATCAAAAATTAAAGTGGAAGGTGTTTGATGGATTAAATATTGAAGGGCAGGCTGTTATACGTAAATATGATTACGATGAGGATGTTACTAACAAGATAATTTATTGCAGGAACTGGGAAGATGTTAATCATAGGGTTGCTCGTGGACCAAATTATGCTGAACGTCGTTATGGAAAAACTTGGTCAAAGAACTTTACTTTATTCGCTGATTATAAAAAGAATTTCAATGATACTCACGATTTGAATGTGATGGTTGGTACATCCCATGAGTCTCAAAATTACGATAAGTTTCTTGCTAACCGTGTGAATTTCGACCAGCAGGAAAATATGCAGTTGCCTTTAGGTAGTTCTGAGAACCAGAAAGCTTGGGCTGAGGGTAACGCTTGGACTATCAATTCTTTTTTCTCTAGAGTGAATTATACATTTAAGAATAGATATATTATTGAGGGTACTCTCCGTGCTGACGGTAGCTCTAGATTTGATCCAGATCATCGTTGGGGTTGGTTTCCTGGTGTAAACGCTGCATGGCGTTTAGGAGAGGAGAGTTTTGTAAAAAATTCAGGATTGTTCGATGACTTAAAGATAAGGGCCTCTTATGGAGAGATGGGGAACCAATCTGGTATAGGTCTTTATGACTATATCCCATTAATATCCATCAGTGGAAATTATTATCCATTTGGTAATGGACAAAAGGGACAAATGGCATCATCAAGTAGCCTTGTGTCTACTTCCCGTACATGGGAAACTATACAAGTCACAAATATAGGTTTGGACTTTGCTACTTTAGAGAACCGTTTATACGGATCATTCGACTACTTCTGGAAAGAAAACAGGAATATGTTGATTCCAAGAACATATCCCGCAGTTTTAGGTTCATCAGCTCCAGCCTCCAATAGTGGTCACTTGAGTATCAGAGGATGGGAAGTATCCGTTGGATGGAGAGATAAAGTACAAGATTTTAGCTATTCTGTTCGTTTCAACTTGAGTGATGCACGTAATAAGGTTGTAGAGAGAATAGGTAATAATCTTATCACTGAAGGTTTAAATAAGACTCCTACAGGTTATGCACTTAACTCTTTCTTTGGATATGAGTTTGATGGTATTATCCAAAATGAGCAAGAACTTCAGGAATATATTGCAAGTTTCCCAGACGGAGGCATACCTGGAGACTTGAGTGTTGGTGATGCTAAATATAAGGATTTGGATAAGGATGGCAAACTGACAATCTTAGGTGATGGAGAAGAAGGTAGTGGTGATGCTATCTATTTAGGGGATAAGAACCCTCGTTTCAATTTTGGTATGAATCTTAGTGCTGAATATAAAGGTTTCGATTTTAGCGCATTGATACAAGGAGTTGGTCGCAGAACTATCTTTTTGGAGGGTGAGGCTAGAAAGCCTATGTCTGAAGCATGGTATCAATCTGCTAGATATTGGTTTGGTAAGACTTGGACTCAAGAGAGAACAGACGCAAAATATCCCGCAATTACATTAAAAGGAAAGAGTAATTATAACTATACGTATTCTACCAATACAAAACATAATGTGGGGTATGCCCGTTTAAAGAATCTACAGTTTGGTTACACTATTCCTGCTCAGTTGACTTCAAAGATAGGTGTAGAGAAACTTCGTATTTACTTTTCTGGTGAGGACTTATTTGAAATCCATAATACACCAGGAGGATGGGATCCAGAGGAAGATGGCTATATAAATACTTATCCTTTCGCACGAAATTATTCATTTGGAGTAAATGTTGTATTTTAAAAATTTGAGGTTATGAATAAATATAAGATATTATTAGGAAGCTTTATGACTGCCGCTTTAATGTTTTCCGGTTGTCAGGATATTGATTTATTACCTAAGGATAATCTTTCTGATGTGCAATATTGGAAGACTCCAGAGGACTTCATGAAAGAGGTTAATTTAATGTATGACCGTGCCGAGTCATTTGGGACGAGGGATACGGATAGTGATATTGGTTTTGAATTGAACGAGAACGTAACGAGCAATGGTACATTGATTGCTCCCAATAAAGATGGAGAATGGAATGACCGCTATTCTGACGTCAGGCATTGTAATATTATTATAGAAAAAGGAACTTCTTATGAAGGTGATAAATCAAAGATCGAACGTTATATAGCAGAAGCTCATTTTTTCAGGGCATATACTTATTGGCGGTTGTTGAAACGGTTTAATGAGGTCTCAATTGTTAAAGAGGCTGTAGGCGTTGATTCTCAAGAATTGTATGGGAAGCGTAATAGCCAAGCGGAAGTAGAGGATTTCATTCTATCAGAGCTTGATAATTGTTGGCAATCGTTGCCATTGCAAAGCGAGTTGTCAGGAGATGAACTGGGTCGTGTTACTCAAGGTGCAGCATTGGCATTGAAGGCAAGAGTTGCATTGTTTGCCGGTACTTGGGCTAAATATCATCAGCACAGATCTGATTATCAACAGTTATTGCAACAGGCTATTGATGCCGCAGAAAAGGTAGTAGAAAGTAAAGAGTATTCTTTGTTTGAGGGAGCTGGTGATGACAGCTACCGCAAATTGTTTATCGATGACGGTGACGATTCCTCAGAGGGAATTTTTGATAGCCGTTATTTCACAGATATCCGTCAGCATTCTACAGCTCACTTGGTATATTGGGGTTGGCGAGGCACTCCTACCAAGAAATTGGCAGATATGTATCGTTGTAAGAGTACAGGGCTTCCTATTTACAAGGAAAACTCTGGATTTAAAGGTTTCTCTACAATCGCAAGTGAGTATGAGAATCGTGATCCGCGTATGAGACAAACATTCGTAATACCAGGTACAATCTACTGGAGTCCTCAGATAGGTAGAGATTCTTGTGTTGCTAATTTCACGGTAAGACCTGAGACTCGTACGGGCTATAAATTGTATAAATTTATGGCAGAAACGTATATTGGAACTGATAAGGATGCTTATGATTATCATATAATCCGTTATCCGGAGGTGTTATTGATTTTGGCTGAAGCAACTTATGAGAAAGATGGAGCTATTAGTGATAATATATTGAATAAGACTATCAATGTCATTAGATCTCGTAAAGGTGTAGAAATGCCTCCTCTTACAAATAACTTTGTAAAAGTTAATGGATTGGATATGTTAGAAGAGATTCGCTGCGAACGTACAGTTGAGTTGGCATTTGAGGGCTTCCGTCGTGATGACTTGCGCCGTTGGAAAACTGCAGAGACCGAATTGAAGCAACCTATTCGTGGTATCAAGTTAAAAAATTCTCAGTATGAAAAATTGAATGTCCTAAATGAAGGTAATCCAGGATTGACTGACGAAGAAGGATTCTTGATTGTCGAACCATCAACCAAACGATTTTTTACGACACCTAAGAATTATTATTATTCTGTTCCTTTGGATGAATTGTATCTGAATCCGAACTTAGCTCCAAATAATCCAGGATGGTAATTAATTAAATTACAGTTAAAAAAAGAGGCCGCTTTTGTAAGGGCGGCCTTTTTTTGAAATAAACGTTTTTTTGATAAATTATTTTAATTAAGTTTCAGAGGTATTATGATTTTAAATAAAAATATGAATAAGTTACAATTGAGAAAATGGATAATTTTTTGTTGGGTTGCCATAGTTGGATGCTTTCAGTTGAAGGCAATAGAACCGGTATCGCTTTCGACTAATGAGCCCTTAACTATAAAGGGAAATCGTTTTCTTACTTTGTGCATAATGATACGTACTACTCCTTGGGAGGTGTCGCGTGACGTCAAGCTATTTCCTCGGGATGAAGGGGATTGGCATACTCTTGAGGGAGTGACAGCTTTGCGTGAGGCTTTCGCTGAGGATAATCCTGATAGCAGATTGACTTGGGGCTTCACCTTGAATGCTCTAGAGGATCAAAGAAAGAATTATAAGGAGATACGCCAGTATGCAGTTGAGTGTCATGAGAAATATGGTGATGAAATCTCTTATTTCCCTGGCTATTTCCCAGCAATGTATTTACCTCGTGAGCGTATAAATCGTGAGATGTCAGAAGCTATTAGCCTGATATCAAATTTGGTTGGCAAAGGTTATCGTCCTCAATGTATTATGGGAGGGTTTTTGTCTGCCGATAACTTGGAGTATCTGTCGGAGAAAGAGAATATTCACGTTGCTCATGCTGTGATATGGAGTCAACATAATATTGACGGTGGTGGAGCAGACGGTTCTCCTTCTTATCCTTTTTATCCTTCCAAGGAACATTTCTGTAAGCCTGCGCAAAACCAGAAAGATTTCATTGATTGTGTGAACCTTGATGGTTGGACATTGGATTTTATTTGTGCCCGTAGGAGTGGCCAAATTAGTCATGGCATTGATGGCTTCAATAGCCGTAGAGGCGTAGGCCCAATCGAGACTTATAAAGGTTGGGGTATTGATCTTGGTCAGTATGAGGTGATGCATACTACTTCTATTCATTTTGACAAAGGCTTTGAGCTTAACGGTTTTGGTTGGATCGCCAACATATGGGAAGCTCAACTGGTATATGAGTTCGGAAAGGATTTTATCTGTGATGCAATGAAGGCCTGGGTGAAAGGTACCAAGGAGCGTTGGCCTGATACTCATTTCGTATCTTTCGGTGAGTTTGGTGAGTTATGGAGAAAAGAGTACAAATCAAACGATGATTGGAATTATCGTTTTGAGGAACGTGGTTCAGGATTAGGAGACTCTTATAACAACCTTGAGATAAAATGGTTTATGAACAAAGAATTCCGTATGGCTCTACTACGTGATTGGCATAAGAAGGATTCTCCTGTTTACGTGATCGACTTTACTCGTTATGACCTTAAAGCAAATGAGCCAGCGGATCCATCGCCAGAACATCCTTCTAAAGATTGGAGCTTAATCAATAAGATTAATCAAAAGGGTCTAAGGCCCCAAGATACTCCAAAGGAACTGAAAGAGCTTGATTTGGATGATCTAGCTTTGATAAAGAAATATTATCCTGAATTGTTAAGTGATTAGGAGTGTATTAAACAATAAATTGATATGAAAAATATTTTTAAAACGTTGCTTTTCGGGGGCTCATTAGTATTCGCCTTGGGAAGTGCATCCTGTGCTGGCGGTTCATCGAAGACTGCAGAAGAGCCAGCTAAAGAGGTATTGACATTGATGGGTAATCGTTTCCTTACCTTCAATACAATAGTGAGGGTGAACCAGATCGAGGTTACTCGTAAGGAACATATAGGTATAGACGAGCGTGATATTCATACTCCTGAGAGGGCTATGAAATTCCGTGAGGCTATTGAAAAAGGTTTTCCTGGTTCTAAGATAACTTGGTCATTTAGCTGGTTGGCATTACATGATTCTACGGATAATTATCGTAAGATTCGTGAGTACGCAGCAGAATGCCACCGTAAGTATGGAGATGAGGTGACATTTATTCCTGGTGCTTATTTCGCTAATGCATACGATGATATTGAGCAGATCAATAAGGATTTACATGAAGGGCTTCAGTGTGTTTCTGAGTTTGTAGGCGATTCTTATAGGCCTAATAGTATCGTAGCAGGCTTCTTGTCGTCAAAAAATCAGAAATACCTTTCTGAAGTAGAAGGTATCCATGTTTGCCAAGGTAATATTTGGAGTCAGTATTCTATTGATAACCAAGATGGTGACGGATCTATAAGCTATCCTTTCTATCCTTCAATAGAACACTTCTGTAAGCCAGCTCAAAGTAAGGAAGATTTTGTTGATTGTGTTAATTTGGATGGCTGGACAATGGACTTCTTGGCAGCTCGTCGTGAAGGATTTGCCGATGGTTTCAATAGCCGTATGGGGGTAGGCCCTATTGAGACTTACAGGGCTTATGGCCATGACGAGGGTTTGAAGGAGATTTTGCATACTGCAGCTGTCCATTTTGACGATGGGTTCAAGAAAAATGGCTTTGCATGGGTGACTAATTGTTGGGAACTTAGCTTGAGTGATATCGATGACAATTGTCTAACAGATTGGTTCAAGGCTATTCGTGAGCGTTGGCCAGATACTAAATTGGTTACTCAAGGTGAGTTCGGATTATTATGGAGGGATCACTTTAAAGAGAACAGTTTCGATTATAAATTCCATGCGAAGGGTTCTGGTATCGGTGGTTCTGACGCAGACAAGGAGATCGATTGGTATATGAATAAGGATTTCCGTATGGCAATCTTGAGAGATGCGAATACCAAAGAAGAGAAAGTTATTGATTTCACTCGTTATGATGTAAAGGCTCAGGAGCCTGAATCTGGTTCAACTCGTAACTGGACATTGTTCGGCGATATCAACCAAAAGCAGACTCGTAAGCAAGATGTTCCTGTAGATATCGAAAAATTGTCTGACTGCCAGAAAGCATTGATTAAAGCTCATTATCCGGAGCTGATAAAATAATACTTGTCGTTCCTATGGTGGATAAATATAGTGAAAATAGGTGAATAAAGACTTGCATGAAGGTTTGGTTAAGGTGAGCGAAATAATCGGTAATGGATTCCGCCCTAAAAGTATTTTTATGGGATTTATGGCTACAGATAACCAGCAATAGTTGGAAGATAAAGAAGATATACATGTTTGCTGCATTCATATATGGAGTCGATTTTTATCGATGATTAGGATGGTGACAGAGTTGTCTTTTACTTTTTTATTCATCAGCATGGTCTGGAAAACAAGCGCCACATACACTTGGAATCTATTGTGATCCGGTACATCCTGTTTTTAATGCTTTCCCAAATGATGGATATAGTGACTATCAATGGTGGGATATAGTAACAGGAAGTGCAGCGATTGTGATGGATGACTTTCCTGCAGACTATAGACCATTAATATTTCATATAGATGATTGGTTTACCAACCGGAAATTGGGTTTACTTTTTGAAACTAAAATAGGAAACGGGAAAATGATGGTATGTGGAGCTGATATTATACATAATTTGGATAAGCGGATCTCTGCTCGTCAATTTCGGTACAGTATAGAAAAATATATGTCCTCGGAAAAATTTGATCCTGCTCATGAAATAGAACTGGATATTATAAAGGGGCTAATTAAATAGGTTTGTGATAGTTATTTTATAAGTAAAAGTTAAACTATTAGCCTGATTAATAAATGGGTAAGGGAAGGAAGATTTCTATTTTAGGCATCTTCCTTCCCTTTGCTGATATATTGTCAGCTATAAAAAACTGTTCTGATATTTGACTTGGTAAATCTGTTGTTCATGTCATAATGCACAGGCTGGAACACCGGTGGTAAACATTCTGGCAATGATAGATACGGTGAAAACATACAGGAAAGAATAAGATTATAGTTTGGTTCCATTATAGAACAGTGAGTGATATCGTATGATATTCTAATGGTACGCAGAAGCCTCTTAGTCTACTAATGTATAACCTGTTGTACGTATTATTGACGACTGGTTTACAGCACGCTCTTTCGGTATGATAGTAGAGATGAAAGTAGGCAACAGCAAACTCTTAATGTGTGGCGCAGATGCAATAAAAGGGTTGTTTAAAGAATAGGAATATTCAGGTTTTCTATAGAAAAAAATATCTCATAAGAGTTGTTCGCTTATGAGATATTTTTTTTACCAGTAATTTTATTTAATACCTAATTTAGCCTTGATAGCTTTCGGTATCGCATCTTTATGAACCATTATAAAAATAGTTTTGGCACGGACATAGCTTTCGGACATGTTCAGGTAACCTCCGAATTTATTACGGTCTGTACCCCATGAGTTCTTGGTGATATAATATTTTGTACCGTTCTGGTCTTTCGTGATGCCAGTGAGGTGCATCAGATGATCGTCGGTAGTAACGAAGGCTTCGAAACCAGTCTGGCGGACTTCTGGGGTTACATTAATTTCAGGATACGGTTGTTCGAATTTGAAGACTTCTTCTAAACGGCCTTTTTCATCCAGTTTTTCAAAACGGGCACGGTCGGTATTTGATAAATCTTCTACTTTCTTTACCTCCGGATTGATGGCAACGCCGTTTTTGAAAGAAAAACCTTTTTCGCTTACATCACCGTCCCAGCATACGGAATAACCGTTATTCAGGGCGTAATCCACTGTTTCCATCATTTCATCCAACGGAAGGTTATACATCAAAGCATGTTCCCAGTTGTCAGGAACTTCCACATCGAATTTCTGATAATACGGATGATGAGTGAAGCTGGTCAACTCGATATAGTCGTCCATATTCAATCCCAGGGATGCCGCAAAGCTTTTCGGCGTATATTCTTTTCCTTTATAAGTGAACTTTTCCGGTAGTTTGCCCAAATACGTATCGAATAGGTTATCGATTAATTTATAATATTCCGGGCTGCGATGTCTTGTTTTAACAGCTACATCGGCAATTGCATGTATGTATCTAACCAGTTCGCTGTGGTTGTGCTTGTCGGAGTCGTAATTGATACCCGTATAAACTTCTTCCGGAACGATACCCACCTGGCGGTATGCGTTCATGAAAGTATGGGAAAGGCTGCCCTGCCCGATATTACCATCTCCTCCACGAAGGTAGTTATCCTGCAACTGGTTCATGTATTTCTGACGTACGATAAACATTTCGGAAAGGTCGTAAGTCCCTTTTCCCATACGCAGCAGTTCGGATTCCATGAAAGAGGTGGTGGCGAAACACCAGCATGTGCCGGTTGAAGCCTGGTTCTTTACCGGAGTTGCAGGAACGCTTACAACTTCTGTGAACTGATACCCTTGTGCGAATGCGCCGGATACGGAGCAAGCCAGTGCACAAGAAAGAATGAATGATTTAGAAATAAGTGATTTCATTTGTATTGGCTTTAATGATTGGTTTAAAATCCTCTTGCAAACATTTTCCAGAACTCGTCGGCCATATCCTGCCAGCGATACATGGCGGCAGCGGCAAAGTCAGTCGTATAACCGGTCAGGTAAGCGCGTGCAGCTTCTTCCCCTTTCTGGCTTTGTAAGTCTTTGTAGCGGCTTTCGATAAACGGAAGTTCAGAGAACCCTTTGTCTTCGAAATGAAGGATAGAGTTGTTTATTTTGTCTTTGGTAAGTCCCCAGCGTACGGTGGCCAGTTTATTAGCGCGGCGGAAAGCCCAGACTGCAGCATCCTCCCGGTGGCGGAGCTGACCGCAGATACCGAAACTTGTGGGTAGGGATGTTGTACCGGAGAAGATGGGAATACGCGGGCTTTCTCCCGGATTATCGAATGAAATCCAAGCAATACCGCCTACGGCATCCGGCAACCAGCTTCTTAACTGGATAACATGCGAGTAAGCGCATTGCGGAACGGCAACCAGCCGATTACGCGCTACGGTTCCTTCTTTTACACTGTTCAGCATATTCATCATATCCGAACCCATCCAGGGATTGGCGGCCGGGCTGGTAATCGTTTCTTCTTCTTTATTTTTATTCTTGACAGTAACTTTCAGGTTCTTAACCGTACTCCATTCTGTTCCGTCGTACGTCTGGCGCAACAAAGCCATTACATCGGCAGCAGCAACCGGTTTGTCCGGTTTTACACTGATAGGCAATTCTTCTGCATCATAAGACAGTTTCAGGGAAGGGGCAAGACTGTTCAGAATAAAATATTCACGTAGGCTGAATGCCTTCTTTTCACCGAAATAATTACCGCCACTATATGCTTTCCAGAATTTAAACGGTTCTTTACCGTCCCAAAATCCCATTTTCTTAGCTACGGAAAACACATTTTCGGAAGCCATATAATTATCTTTATCTTTTAGATCCAGCGTAGAGATACGTGAAATATTGGCCGAAACTCCTACGTGGTCGTCCGGAATACGGACTGCTGCCCATACACCGCCGATTTTATCCGGTCCTTCACCGAATACTTCGAAATGCCATACTTCATTCGGGTCGGCAATCGTAAGACATTCGCCGGAGTCGCCATAACCGTATTTTGCTACCAGGCTTCCGATGAGTTGAATTGCTTCGCGAGCGGTAGAACAACGTTGTAGGGCTATCTTTTCAAGTTCTTCAATCATGAACATACCTTTCTTGTTTACCATTTCACGACGTCCGGAAATCGTTGTTTCGCCAATACCCAACTGTTTTTCATTCAGGCAGGGATAAGCGGTATTAAGGAACTGGTAAGTAGAACGGGCTTCAGGAATCGTACCAGTCTGTTCCATCCGGGTACGGTCGGAAGGGTATTCGGTATGCATACGGCCTTTAAAAATAGCAACTGTCGTGTCCCGCTCGTATTGGGCGGCGGGGACAATTTCCATCCAGGTACGGTAGTTACCGTCACAGGTGTGGCTGGTCATAACGGAACCGTCTGCCGAAGCTTTTTTACCAACCATGATACTGGTACAGCTTTCCGGATTGTTGACTGGTTCGGAGTATTCGATTTCTTGTGCCGCAAGATTACAGCAGTAAGCGGCAAAGGTGATTGTAAGGATAAAAAGTTTGTTCATATCTCTTTTCTATTTGATGGTTTGTATTCTGTTATCTGTTCCGGTATTGGAAGTCGTAAGCGGGCTGATACTTTTTATATAGTCAGCAACTACCGCTTCCAGAGCTTCTCCTTCTTTCAGTGTTTGTGCCTCTTTAAGCATTGTAAAACCATCACCGCCATCTGCAGTGAAGTTATTGACGGCGAGTGTATAGCGTATTGTTTCGTTATCCATATCAATTGATCGGTTTCCTATACGGATTTGGGTAACTTTGCTGTCTTCAGGATTAGAGGGATTGTATGTGAAAGAGAACCCGGATATTTGTTCGAATCCTCCGGAAGGTTCCGGTGCTGTACGGACGCTTTGTTCCAGAATCTTTTTAAGTAATTTTCCGTTTATCTCTTTTATCACCAGATAATTTTCATGCGGGCACATTGCATTGATATTTGCCTGGGTAATATTTCCGATGGAAAGGCTACTTTTGATGTTTCCACTGTTGAAAATAGCCAAATCCGTTTTTGCCTGTTTGCGTAATGCATCTGCCAGTAAGTTACCGATAGGCTGTTCGGAGTTACGTATACCCGGAGTTTCTTCAGTTCCTCTGGTTGCTTGTAATAAAACCTGTGAATAACCTATGACCTCCCCGAATATCCGGTTGACTGTTGCCATATAATTTTCTAACAGACGGCTTGTCTTTTTATCACGTTTTCCACTCCGGTGTGCCTGTTCTGCTGTAATCAGCGAGCTTGTCGCACGGTTCATTTTATGGGCTTGTCTGCCATATTCGATTGTTATCAGGCCGATATTTGCTTCGTAGCAGCCGGAACTTGTAATCAATACGTTTCCGACCTGTTCCGTTGTCGAGATATGGTCGTGTCCATCGATGATGATTTGAATATCATTGCCTAATTCTTTAGCTAACTGTTGTGTCTCTTTTCTTCCTACATGAGCCAGGCAGATAATGATGCGTGCTCCTTGCCGGCGTAAATCTTTAATTGCTTTTCCAGCAGGTTCCGTATAGGATTTAAAATCTAATCCGTTAACATTTTTCTCTCCGGTACTGCTGGGAGTAGCAGTCGTGGTAAGCCCGAAGAAACCGACGGGGATTCCGTTTATCTGCTTTATAACTGTGGCTGGAAATAGCAAGCTATCATTTGCCTGCCATGAGATATTTGCTGCAAGGATATTGAATTTCGCTTTGGATGCCAGTTTTGCCAGTTGGGGCAAGCCATAATTGAAATCATGGTTTCCGGGGACCATAATATCGTAATTCGCTTTATTCATTAACTCGACAATGCTTTCCCCTTTGAAGTGGTTGGCAACAGGCAGCCCGTGAAAAGTATCTCCGATATCGACAAGCAAAGCTCCGGGCATGTTTTTCTTTATTGCTGCGATATAATCCATTCCGGCAATAGCTGTGTTTTTATCATCTGTAAAAACTCTTCCATGGGAATCGTTTGTATAGAGTATGTGGATAATCGTATTGCCGTTATCAGTCAGCCCTTTATCGGATTTGCATCCAGTAAAGAAGGAAAGAAGTCCCAGGAAAATGAGTATATATACGCTACTCAAATTCTTGATAGATTTGGGAGTAATCGAACAGTTAGACACCAAGATATTGTTTTGCTTGTTTATTTAGTGGCTAAATATACAAACTGTTTTTGATATTTTATCATATATTTATCCGAAGTCTGTTAAAAATAAAGGCTTAGCTACCTTTACTAACAATAAAACCTGCAGATAAACTTTCAGAATGACAGTTTTCTGGTTTTATTCCCACCTGTTATTCTTCTTGTGGTTTTCCGGGTATTAGTGAATTTGCTTTACGTAAATAAAATCAATGGATACAAATGGTTCAAATTTTCAGGAAAGGAAAATATTTTTTCGCTATGAAGAAAAGAAAATTAGGTCCCGTACTTTTTTCGAATAGAAGCTTTGGAAATTTGTTTTTGAGGTGGTCGAGAATATTTTCGAGGACGTCATTAATATTCTCGAGGGCGTCATTAATATTTTTGGCCACCTCGAAAACAGATTTTGTAAGGAATACAAAAAAAGAGATTGGGTATCTATTTGAGAAAATAGGCAGTCATGATGTTTCAAAGATAAGCATGAATTTTGTTTTTGTTTCATCAAATAGTAAAGAATTTTAAACTACTTTTGTGTTTCTGAGGATGAAACAGAATATATCTGGTTAAAGAGAACAAATAATACGACTTAAATAATCGAGAGAATGAAAAAAACAATTTGGAACACATTCATTGTGTTGCTAACAATCTCTTTACTATGGGGTTGCTCGAAAGAAGAAGAAAAAGGGGGTGGAACCAAATTAGAAAAGAGCAATGTGAACGGCTCTATTGAGAAGGGTCCGTTTCTTACCGGTTCTAAAGTAACGCTTTATGAACTGGATGAAAATCTGGAACAAACAGGAAAGAATTTTAAAACGGGGACCATCAATGATAAAGGCGATTTCTCATTTCCTAAAATGAGTTTATCCAGCCAGTATGTCGAACTGGAAATCAGTGGCTATTTTTATAATGAGATAGAGGGCGATAAATCCGACTCACAGATTACATTGAATGCAATTACGGATTTATCGAGTAAGGAAAAAGTTAATGTAAATATTCTGACTCATCTGGAGTATAAACGGGTGAAGGCTTTGGTAGCTGAAGGAAAAAGTTTTTCTGAAGCAAAGAAACAGGCTGAGAAGGAACTGTTGAAGGTATTTTATATTGCTAAGGAAATAGAAAGTCCTGAGAATATCAGTTTGACGGATGGTAATGAGAATGCAGCAGTTCTTCTTGCAATATCTTCTATCGTGTTGTATGATAAGAAAGAAGCCGAATTTTCAGAATTTGCCTCTAAACTGAGTAATGATTTTGCTGCCGGAGGTACTATAACCGATGTCGCTTTGCTGAATGATATCCGTGAAGCGGGAAAGAATGTGGATGCAGTGGATGTAATGGAAAACGTGCAGAAATATTATAAAGAGCAGGGTTCGGAAATTACAGTTAGTAATATTCGTAAATTTATCGATGGCAATGGAGACGGAGTGCTGGACGAAAAAGATGAAACGATAGAAAATGGCGGACTGGAAGAGAAGCCGAGTGATCAGGTAGCTTCGGAAGAAGTTTTTCAGCATGAAACAGATTTTGCAAATATGTTAGCTGGCGGTTACTTCTTTGCTTTTGATTATTCTCAACGTATGATAGTCATGGATGCTGTCCGTTGTGGGGAAATTAATAATACCGGATTGAATTTCAAACCGGATGATTATCAATTTAGTGAGGCTTGGTTTGCCTCTTACAAAGCAATCCGCATGTTTAATGTGATTATAGAACAAGAGACAAAAACAAATTTCTCTTTTGATGTGAAACCATATGTAGCAGCAGCCAAAACACTTCGTGCTTTTGTTTATCTGGATATGGTTCAACATTGGGGAGGTGTTCCGTTTGTAACAAAAACAATGCTTGACAATAATAATCTATTGGTGCCAAGAACTCCTGAAGGAACTATTTTTGGACAACTGCTGTCGGACCTGGATTCTTCAATCAGCGATTTAAAAGAGGATGTTGATTTTAGTCAATTAGTGCCAACTAAAGATTTTGCCAATGCGCTTATGGGGACCATTGCCCTTGAAAGAAAGGATTATAATGGAGCTGTTACCTATTTAAAAAAGATAGTGGACACAGGTAGCAAATATACACTTTGCGGGAAAAGTCCTTCTATTTATCAGGATAAGGCAAATCTTGAAATCATTTTTAGCTTTCAAAGAGAAAATGTAGCCAATGTTCCATTCTTTAATCAAATAAGTCAGGATGGAGTATTGCACCCAATTTATAGATATACAGGCGTTTTGCTAAATTATGCAGAAGCATTATGCCGTATAGGCCAGAAAGCGGAAGCAATAGAGGTTATCAATAAGGTTAAACAGTCTATTGGCATGCCTGCGTTACCGGAAACAGTAGATAATATTCCAGAGGAAATCGCTTCATTGTGGAAAAATATCATAGGAATGGATTATGGCTATTTTACATTGCTGAAACGGTTGGGGTTAGCAGTCTCTGAGTTGAAGATTCAGGAATATGAACAACTTTATCCGATTCCGCAAAGAGAAATAGACTTGAATCCTAAATTAGTGCAGAACCCGGGGTATAAGAAATAGGACTTTATAAAACATATATCCATTATATTTGTTTTAAACATATATTTTTAATTCTGAGAATTAAGGCTGAGAGGTACTAAGCCTCGTAGTTGCGATACGAAAACGAAAAACGAGATCAAGATGAAAAAAGGGCTGGTTTATTTCATTTGTGTGTTTGTAATGGGGTTATCCGTATTGACTGCATGCAATAAGGATGAGGAATATAATTATCCTATCACCTATCAAGCTAATAATTTCGTTGTTACAGTGAGTGGTGTACCCCTTATCGGCAATGAAGCGGTTCTTACTGAAAATACCCTGACATTGAAAAATGTGATTCCCGGAGAGCCTGAAGCAGTTGTTACCGTCTCCCGCAGCGGAGATAAATTGACCGGAACCGATGCGAATACATATCGTAAACTGACATTGGATGGAACAATATCGGGAGATAAGCTGACCTTGGATGTGGCTATGCAGATAACCGTTCCTTTGGTTGGAAAATGGGGTATAAATTCGATGCTGTTCACTTTGGATACGGATAAAGAATATGTGGTATTCGGTTATCCGGAAGCAAAACAGATACCTCCTGCCTTGTTTGCCGGATTGGTGAAGACTACAATAGGAGGGATGCTTCCGCTGATTGTGCAAAATATGACTTTGGAGGAAGACGGGAATGTGCTGGTGTCTTATAGCCCCACAATGTCCGGGGCTCCTTTTGTTACTTCTCCAAAAGGAATGGCAGTATACAATATGTCCGGGAATAAAATCTATATAGCTCCGAATGTCGAGGCTATCGGAAACCTTATCATTAATTCCCTTTTGCAAACAAAGAGTACCGGCGGTTCCGTAGATAATATATTAGCGATGCTTATGAGTGCATTTCCTTTGATTATCGACTTGCAAAGCGGACTGCCTAAAGTATATGTAAATAGGGAGATGATGCTTCCGTATACGGAACTTCTGTCGAAAGTCGTTGTGCTTTTACCTGAGAAATATGCTCAAGTAGGAACAATGATTTCCCAGTTTGCAACGATTGTGAAAGAAAGCAATGCTGTTGAATTAGGATTTGTTCTCCAACCCTGGCAAGCGGGTATGAGTGCGGATTAGTCGTCGTTTTTGTTGTTTGAGCAGTAGATTCTCCCATTTCGGTATATTTACAAATAAACGTATCGGGTATTAATCCTAATTTTACCAGAGGCAGAAGAGTATAGCATAGTAATGTGTCGATATGGAGATAAAAAATAAATTGGATAAAATAAGGTATAGGTTAATATTGCCTCCGGTAATATGTTTTATCTTGTATGTCCTGACATTCCTTACAAACAGGTCGGAACTTGATGCTTATACACCGGAATATCTGAATTCCGTATCTTTTTTGTTTGAGGTTTTATCATCGTTACTGTTTTCTTTTCTGTTTTCCGAACTCTCTCTGGGTTACAGCCGGTTTATATTCAGGAACTTTACCAATATCAATAGGCCTTATCGTAGCTTGCTGATACATAATGTTTTGTTGTTTGTCCTGAATAATATAACCGTATTTTTGTTCGCCTATTTGATAAGTATATTATTGGATGCGGAACCCAATCTTGTGTTTAAGTTTCAACGGTTATATCTGTTTGGCATCATTTCTACTTTTGTGACAAGCGTTTATGCGAGTGTCTTTTATATAGAGCATCTTGTTTATCTGGAAAAGAAGCGGGAAGAATTGGAATGGAAAGTTCTGAAAGAGAAAGAACGTGCAGCGCATGCCCAGCTTATCTCTCTGAAATTACAGATAGATCCCCATTTTATGTTTAATAACTTCAGCATTCTTTCGGAATTGATTGAAGAAGATAAAAAAATAGCGGTGTCCTTTCTGGAAAATCTGTCTAAGGTGTATCGCTATATTATCCAGAACCTGGACCGAACTTTAATAAGTGTAGTTGAGGAGTTGCATTTTTTGGATGCTTACATATATCTTTTAAAAATAAGGTATGAAAATCTGATAAGGGTGACGATAGACGATGAGTTAAGGAGTTGTAATGGAAATCTGCCTCCTGCCGTTTTACAGTTGCTGGTAGAGAATGCCATTAAACACAATGTGGCTTCTCCGGCAAATCCGCTTGTCATTTCTATCAGGAAAGAACATCATTCGGTTGTAGTGGAAAACAGGTTGAGTAAGATGAGCACGAAAATACACTCCACCCATCTCGGGCATAAGAATATTATGGAACGTTATTCCATTTTATCCGATATGGAGCCGATTATAGAGGAAACAGAAAAATATTATAGGGTGAGTTTGCCCATTTTACACTGAACTTTTAACTTGGACTAATTATGAATATACTGATTATTGAAGATGAACAACGTAATGCAAACCGCCTCATGCGGATACTTGGAGAATTGAGCCCGGAATATAAAATAGTCGGACATACGACAAGTGTCGTGGACAGTATAGAATATTTCAGGGAAAATACGGATGTCAGTTTGATATTGGCAGATGTAAGATTGTCGGACGGACTTAGCTTTGAAATATTTAAAGAGGTTAATGTTTCTGTTCCCGTTATATTTACCACAGCCTACGATGAATATGCCATTCAGGCTTTTAAATACAATAGTTTTGATTATTTGTTAAAGCCGGTAGTAAAGGAAGAATTGGAAAATGCACTTAAACGGGTAAAAGAATTTTCAGGGAATAAGACTTCTGATAATGATTTATCCCGTTTGATACAGTATATGGAACGTACGCAGTTCAAATACCGCTGCCGTTTTCTGTTGCCTTATAGGGATGGTTACAAAATTATCAAGGTGGATGAAATCTTCTATATTTATTCCGAACTGAAAATTACAAAGCTGGTATTAACAGATGGGACTACCGAGGCTGTACCTTATACCTTGGAGGAATTGGAAAAACAACTCGATCCTGAATTATTTTTCAGGGCAAACCGTCAGTTCATAGTTCATATCGACAGTGTGGATAGAGTTGGTAATTATTTTAATTCAAAGTTAAAATTGCATATAAAGCAGCATCCGGATCTTGAAGTTCTGGTGAGTCGTGAAAAGGCTCCGTTATTCAAAGCCTGGATGGATAAATGACGTATCCTTGAAATCCGGAAAAAACTTTAGAAGACACCTTATACCTTTCAGTGTCTTTTTTTTACGCTTCGGATAGAATACAACTATTAACCCGTAATATCTGTTATACTTTTACCACGATAATTGACCCGATTGAAAAGTGAAGAAATTTTAGTAATAACCCGTATCAAACGAAAACAATAAGAATATGTTGCAAAAAGTATTACCGGGCATTGCTCTATTTTGTATGATAAGTTGTAGCAGTAATAAAAATCAAACGGAAGAAGCAAGGCAAGAACTACCGGTACATGGCATTCAGGAAAGAGAAGTAGTAGTGTATAAAAATTTTCCAGTTACGATTGAGGGACAAAATGATATCGAAGTGCGTTCGATGGTAACAGGCTATCTGGATAAGATTTATGTGGATGAGGGAGAACAAGTCTCTAAAAATACGCCTCTTTTCAAGATAGACGACCGTATTTACAAACAACGTTATAATCAGGCTGAAGCCTTAAGTAAGGTTGCCGCTGCAAAATTGCAAAAAGCTGAAATCGAGTTTACGAATGCGCAGGAACTCTTTCGGAACAATGTGATTTCAGAAACGCAGAAAACAACGATTGAAGCGGATTATGCACTTTCGAAAGCGGAATATGAACAGGCGGTTTCTGCTTTGGATGAAGCAAAAACCGAATTGGAATATACCGTTATCACAGCGGCATCAGACGGTGTGGTCGGTAAAATAGAATACAGGATTGGTGGACGTATCACTCCGGAAAGCGCAGTGCCCCTCACACAGTTGTCGGATATCCGGAACATCTATACGTTCTTCTTCTTATCGGAAAGAGAATATATGGATTTTATGGAGAATGGTTTGCTGGAGATAGGAACTCCCATAACGTTGAAAACATCCAATAACCGTCCGTATCCTCATAAAGGTAAAATCAATGCCGTAAATGGCTTGTTCGAGAAAAGGCAAGGTAATCTTAGGATACGTGCCATTTTCCCTAATGAGGACCAGATACTCCGTTCCGGTACTACCGGCATGGTGGAAATTCCGATGCTTAAAGGAACGCGCCTCACTGTTCCCAAAAAAGCAATCTTCAAACGACAGAATAAGTATGTCGTTTATAAATTGGATGTTTCGGATGCTTTAAAAGCAACAGTGATAGACGTAATGGATTATAATGCGGATAATTATATTGTCACTGACGGACTGAGCATAGGTGACAGAGTTTTGGTGTCCGGTCTGGACCGGGTAACCGAGAACGAGGTGATTAAACCAATTATGGAAAAATAATAAAGGAACGGACATGTTTAAAAAATTTATTACCCGCCCGGTTCTGGCGATTGTCATAGCATTAGTATTTCTGATTTTAGGTTCCGTCAGCCTTCAACGTTTACCCATAACGTTGTATCCTGATATTGCACAACCCTGTATTTCGGTTTATACTACATATCCGGGGGCGAATGCCGAAATTGTATCCCGTTCCATTGCTCCGATTTTGGAAGAAGCAATCAACGGTGCCGAGAATATGACCTATATGACTTCGTCTGTTGGTAATGACGGGTCGCTGAATATAAATGTGTTTTTCGAAGTAGGAACGAATCCTGATATTGCCGCCGTGAATGTACAGAACAGGGTGGCTACTGTTACCTCCCGCCTTCCGGAAGCTGTGATTAGAGCGGGTATTACTACCAATAAGGAACAGAAAAGCCAGATTATGACCGCCGGCTTGGAATCGACAGATGAGAAATACGATGAAATTTACTTGCAGAATTATCTTACAATCAATGTAGTCCCTGCACTGAAACGTATCCAGGGAGTAAGTAAGGTAGAGTTGTTTGGTATTAAGGATTATTCCATGCGTGTCTGGCTGCAGCCTGAGCGGTTGACTGCTTATGGAATTACGGTAGAAGAAGTGGACAAGGCTATTAAGGAACAGAATATCGAAATTGCTCCGGGGATATTGGGAGAAAACAGTGATGAAAATTTCCAGTATAACGTTATCTACAAAGGAAAGTATACAACGCCGGAAGAATACGGAGGTATCATTATCCGTGAAGATGGTAAAGGAGGACTGGTCTATCTCAGGGATATTGCAAAAATAGAATTGGGGGCGTTACTGTATACCTCTTCTGCAAAGGTAAACAACCATAGCGGGGTTTGTTTTATGGTATATCAGACTTCGGGTTCGAATGCCAATGACATCCAGATAAAGATTCAGGAACTGTTTAAGGAAGAGCAGAGTAAATTACCGCCTTCCATGCGGTTCGTTACCCTTTTTAGTAGTAAAGCATCATTGGATGCTTCTATACACCAGGTAAAGTCTACGCTGATCGAAGCGCTTGTCCTGGTATTTTTCATTGTATTCTTTTTCTTGCAGGACTGGCGTTCTACATTGATTATCGGGGTGTCTATCCCGGTTTCTATTATCGGAGCCTTTCTCGGAATGCACTTTGCCGGCTTCTCGATAAACCTGTTGACACTGTTCGGCTTGGTGCTCTGCGTCGGGCTGGTGGTAGACGACGCGGTCGTCGTCGTCGAGGCGGTCAACCAGGCACTAACCAAAAAAGGAACGAATACTCCCTTGCTGGCTACACAGAAGGCGATGACGGAAATTACCGGGGCAGTTATTTCTACGACTTTGGTTATGGTGGCTGTATTTGCTCCGGTAGCATTCATCGAGGGCAGTGTTGGTGGTTTTTACCAACAGTTTGCATTTACCATTATCACGGCAATTGTAATTTCCGGGGTTTGTGCTTTGATTTTATGTCCGGCTCTTTCGGCTTTATTACTAAGGAGTCCGGATGATGTAGGAGGGAAATGGTATGACCGTTTGGAACATCGGTTCCGGATAGCTTTTGATATTCATTTCGGATATTTGACGAATAAGTATCTGAAGGTGGTTGTGTATATCTTGAGGAATTTCAAGAAATCGTTGCTTGTCTTTTTTGCAATGATACTCGGGATAGTATTGGTTTTTTCAAAAACCTCAACCGGATTTATACCTGATGAAGATGATAGTTTCCTGATGGTTAATATCGTAATGCCTTCAGCTACTTCTCTGACAAAAACGGAGGAAGTGGTGGCGAAGGCGGACAGCATTGTAAGAACCTACGATTTTATCAGAGAAAGTGCTACGGTCTGCGGGTATGATTTGCTGAATGCAAGTACAAGTTCCTCTACCGGAGTCGTGGTTGTGTCTTTGAAACCTTATAAAGAAAGGAATGGGGCAGGCTCGATATGGGAAATCGGATATATGATAAACGAGCGGTTGACAGAGGAGATAACGGATGCAACTTTCATTACGGTAAAAAAACCGGCTCTTCCGGGTTTTGGGGAAAAAGGCGGAGTGGAATTGGTTTTGCAGGACCGTACGGCGGAAGGGGATTTGCAGAAATTCAGTGAGGTAGCGGATGATTTTATTAAGAAACTGGCAGAACGTCCGGAGGTGGATGAGATTTATCATACTTTCCATGTGGATTATCCTCAGTATGAACTTTTGATTGATTTTGAGAAGGCGAAATTAGCCGGTGTCAGTATCGATGCTATTTCTTCTGCTTTGCAAGTATATTGGGGTAGTTTACAGACTTCGGACTTTTCTTTGTTCGGAAAGAATCTGAAAGTGGTATTACAAGGAGATATCGAAAGCCGCCGGAATCTTGAAGCGTTGAATTTTATCCATGTAATCAGTAATAAGGGAGAGTCCATTCCGATTTCCAATTTTGTGCATCTTGACGAACGCCAGGGAGCGGTTAGTATCACCCGCTTTAATATGTTCAATAGTATAAATATCAATATCATTCCTAAAACCGGAGTCAGCACGGGAGATATGATTCCGATTGTGGAAGAAGTATATGATCAGGAGATACCCAACAATTATTCTTTTGAATGGCAGGGTATGGTTCGCGAACAGATTAAAACAGGAGGCAGTACCGCATTGGTATTTATATTAAGTATAGTCCTTATTTATTTGATTTTGTCCGGATTGTATGAAAGTTTCATTATGCCTTTGCCAGTATTATTGTCCGTACCTACAACATTAGTGGGGGTATTGGCCGGAATACACATAACCGGAATAGATAATAATATATTTGTACAGGTCGCCATGTTGATTCTTATCGGTCTGATAGCAAAGAACTCTATTTTGATTGTAGAGTTTGGTATGCAGCTGAGGGAAGAAGGGCATTCTATTGCCCAGGCTGCTGTGCTGGCTGCAAAATCCAGGTTGCGTCCTATTTTGATGACTTCGCTTACGGCCTTTTTAGGGGCGCTCCCTATGATGTTTGTGACAGGAATGTCGGCAGTCGGAAACTTTGTGATTGGTTTGACAATGGTTGCCGGCCTTTTCTCCGGAATTGTATTGGGGGTATTGCTCGCTCCGCTCTTGTTTGTCGTATTCATGAATATAAATGAACGTCTCAAAGGGCGTAAAAAGGGGCAAAATATAAAGGAAGAGCTTCGCGATGTAGATATGACAGAGAGTGTGTAAATGTTTAACCTGCATAATTATATGAAATTATATATTCCGATATTCATAATGATTGCAACTTTAAGCAGTTGTAATATTTATAAAACCTACAAACGTCCGGATGTAAAAACGGATGATTTGTATGGAAAAGAATTGCAAGTAACCGATACCCTTTCTATCGGCAGAATGGATTGGAGGGAAGTGTTTACAGACCCAAAGCTGCAGGCTCTGATCGATAGCGGGCTTGTCAATAATACAGACTTGCGGATTGCTCGGCTGAAAATAGATGAGTCGAAAGCTTTGCTGACATCGGCACGTCTGGCTTATCTGCCTTCGGTGAATCTGGCACCGGAAGGAGGATTATATAGCTATAAAGGGGAACCGTTGCAGAAGAGTTATCAGCTTGCAGCTACGGCAAGTTGGGAAATCGATATTTTCGGTAAACTGACAAATGCCAAGCGAAAAGCAAGTGCAAACCTGGAGCAGAGTGAGGCCTATAGACAGGCTGTACGGTGTGGTCTGATAGCGAATATAGCTGACAGTTACTATTTGTTGCTGACTCTTGATAAACAGCTTGATGTGGCTCGCGAAACCGAAACGAACTGGAAAGATTATATTCATGTTCTGGAAGTCCTGAAAAAGACAGGAAGGGCGGATGAGACTGCTATCCGGCAATCGGAAGCGAATTATTTATCGGTACAGTCGGAGGTAGCAAGACTCGGACAACAAGTGAAAGAAGTGGAGAATAATCTTTCTGCTCTATTAGGACATGCCCCTTCAATGATAGAGCGGGGCAACTTGGATACACAGTCCTTTCCAGATACATTGTTGGTAGGGATTCCGCTGGATTTATTGAAATACCGTCCGGATGTCCGGATGGCTGAGGCTTTGTTGAAAGGGGCCCTTTATACAACAAATCAGGCTTATTCCGCTTTTTATCCGACGATTACGCTTGGAGGCACTGCCGGATGGACCAATACGAATGGCGGCGTGATTTCAAATCCGGGAGCCTGGCTTTTTCAGGCTGTGGGAGGGATTGTACAGCCTTTGTTTAATAGAGGAGCCAATATTGCAAATCTGAAAATAGCCAAAGCACAGCAGGAAGAGGCATTGCTGACATTCCAGCAGACCTTATATGATGCTGGTGCGGAAGTGAATAATGCGGTTACGCAATGGCAAAGTTCCCGTATTCAGATAGATTTGAGCGGTAAGCAGGTCGAAGCTCTGGATATTGCATTGGAAAATATCCGTTTGCGGATGAAATACGGGAATTTAAATTACCTGGAGGTCTTGTCTGCGCGGCAAATGTTATTGAGTGCCCAAATGAATTATTACTCGTCTTGTTTTGAGGAGATACAAAGTGTCATAACTCTTTTCCGTGCTCTGGGAGGAGGTTCGGAATATAGGTGAGAACAATATTTTTAGATAAAACAATAAATTTTTTATTCCGGGAAATAATATAATTTTCATATATTTTCAGCTTATATCTATTTGATATACAGTTAATAAAAGGTCCTGCGCTTGTCAAATAATACAATAATTATGTTATATTTGTCAGCACGGGACTTTGAAATACCGGTCCTTTACAAAATTTGATAGTTGGAATAAAATGTAGGGGAGATGGAAAAAGGGGTAATTTACTTATATGAATTTGTTTTTTCTATTTTATTATTGAAGGCTTGTAACTTATATATTGATATATGGACGAGCTGACTTTATCTATTTTGTTGTTATCAGCAGGGATTGTTTTCCTTGTTTTGGTGTGGAAATTGGTCGGTTGTTACCGTTCGAAGCCATCTGATGCAGGAAAAACATCTTTTTCTGTTCCTGAATCCGTTCCTGTTGCATTTGTCCAGCCTTTTTTACATGTGCCCGAAAGCCATATACGGACTGATTGTATGGCTAAAGAGCGGTCTATACAGGTACATTGCTCTTCTTCATCTTGGGAAATACTTAATGTATCCGATTCTTCCTGGCTGAATGTTGAAAAAGTAAATTCAGGAGAGTTATTAGTCCGTATGTCTACGAATTTTACTGATGCAGTACGAAGAACAGAAATCCATATCCGTCTTTTAAGTAGTGAAAATATATTGGAATCAACACTTGTAATTGTTCAAAGTGAATTGGGGTATTATCCGGAATTGAATTTGTCTAAGGATTTGTATATACAATCCGGGGAAAATAGTGCTACTGCTTATCCGCATGTTACGCCGGACAATAAATGCGATGAATGGAAAATAAAAACGCTGTGTACAAGTGATGAAGGAACCTGGTGTGAGGTTGTTCCCGCTGCAGGAGTACGTATGCGCGGATCTTATGATTTATGTATCAGAACCTTGCCAAAGCCAGCCAATGTATCAGTAAGAACGGCTGTTGTAACACTTGAATGCGGAACTTATCCTTTTAATACAGAACGTTCTATCGTTATAAATCAGGGAATCGTCTTTACTTATTATATAGAATATCCGGCATTTGATCCGTGTAGCCGTGGCAGGGAAGCTATAGAAACTCCCCTTTCCTATACCCGGGAAGACCCGGTGAAAACATATACGATTCATGTTCGTTGTAATATTAACTGGAAAATCATGTATACCCCGGCTGATTGGGTTGAGATAGGAAAAACCGAACCGGAAGGAGAGCCTTATAATGCTTGGTTTACAGTAATCGTTCATCCGAATGACCAGGGGACACTGTGGAATGGTCTTTATGCAGCCAGGCATATGATTATTAGTCTGGTTACAGAAATGGGGCAGGTGCATGATATTTTTGTTTATCAGGGGGGGTATGTGGTAATAAACGGACGTCGATGGTTAGACCGTAATTTGAAAAGGAAAAATGTGCTTACTTGTAATGCCATTCCTTTGGGATTGTCCGCAAAAGAGCAAGGAATAGACGGGGGACTTTTTCGTTTTGGGCATACGGATACCAATTGGGAAGATGTGCCGGCTCTTCCGGCTTCGGAATGGAACAGGAATACCAATGAGCACCCTGTACGCAATGATGATTCCGATCCCTGTCCAAAAGGATGGCGTGTTCCTTTTGCTTTGGAATTATCCGGTTTGTTTTGCTACCAGAATTACGCTTTTCGTTATGCCTCCGACCGTTGGCATACTTTGTTTTCGGATGATGGAGTTCCGGTATTTTTCCCTCTTGCCGGTTATTGTTCCCATATCAATGGCTGTTTGATGGAGAGGAAATTCGAAGGGCGTTATTGGAGTTGTACGGAATATTCTCCTATTTATGCTGATGCATTGATTTTGCGTCCTGCAAAATTTCCACAACAACGGCAGGAATTGAAAAAACAAAGTTTTTCTGTCCGTCCGGTTGAAATCTGAACATTAGATTGAAGCGACTAATTCTTCAAAGTTATCTTTATCGATTGCTTTACTTTTTACTTTACTGCGATAGGAATATACAGTAGCCAGTGAGCACCCCAAAAAATGTGCAATGCTGGCTGCATTATTAATACCCAGACGGATTAGGGCGAATATACGCAGTTCGGTTGTTAGTATCTCTCCGGATTTGGGCAATATTTGTCCTTCCGGGGTCATCAGCTTATTAAAAGATTCGATGAAATGGGGAAAAAGGCGTATGAATGATTTATCAAATTCATTATAGAAGTTTTTCCGTTCTTCGCTTATAAACTGACCGGACTTGATTGTTTTAAACAATTCTTCTGTTTTGGAAGCCATTGCTAATCTGGCAAGCGAACGTCTGTAGGCTTCCAGCTTATCAAGATAAACAATACATTGGCTGAGATAGAGAGCAATATATTCTTCTTTTATCTTACTTGTTTGGTTTAGTTCCTGATTGGTGTATTGTAATTGGGAGTTTGTTAAACTTAACTTTTTCCGTACGGCAGAAAGCTTTTTCATTTGCCGTTGCAGATAAAATATTGAAATGAGTAAAAGCAAAGTAAGTATGCTGACTATTAGCAGGGAAATACGAATTATATTGCGTTCTTTCTGTTGTTTTAATTTGTATGCCTTGTCAATAATAGGGAAAAATTCGGTTACTTCAATAGAACGGAGGCGTGCATTGCAGGCTACCGCATCCTCCAGGGCACAACTTAAATATTTGTAAGCACGGTCTATATCCCCTAATTTATACATCAGAAGTGCCAGTTTTTGTAGGGAGATATATTCGCGAACCGGCATTTTTAAATCATTTGTGGCTGTTAGCGCCAAATATTTGATTTCATTGTCGGTATCTCCTTTCTGTTCATAGGCAAGCGACATATTATAATACAGGTAAGAACGGTTGACACAGCTTGTAGGGTTTTTGAGTTCCTTTTCTGAAATAACGATGGCGCTGTCCGGTTGTCCGTTCACTATTAATTTATCGGCCAGAACAATGTTATAGTCGGGACCTTTTGCCAATCCTAAAATGGAATCCCGATACGTATTGGTGATGGCTTCGTATTGTTTTTTCTCTTTTGTGTTTGTGTAGTCAGCCAGCCAGCCGTAATATGTACGTCCTGTATAATAATAGTACAGTAAAGAGGCGGAATCGAGTTCGTGGGGATTTATATTTTCCAGTTGTTTGAATGCTTCAATATAAAGCCCCATAATTCCGAATACTTCAGCTTTGGAAATTTGTAAGTCATTTGCAGATTCGGTGGAGGGATATCTTTCAAGTAATCTTTCTCTTTGGAAAAGATACTGTAAGGCAGAATCAGCCTGGAAATGCAGATAGGTTTTATAGAGTGATTTATATAGTTCATCCCGTTGTTCAAAAGAAAGTGAAGTGACGAACCGTTTTTCCAGGCTGTCGATTTCTTTTTGTTTCCGGGCATGATAAACAGGTTTCTGGCTGATAACCTTGTCCAATTCGCGTAGTAAAGCCGCATTTTCCGGATTGAGAGATGGCATAGCAAAAAGAATGTTTACCGGGAAAAGCAGGGATAGTAAAATATAGCATAGCGTTTTCATCGTACTTTTTCTTAATTGATATTTTGACAAATATAATAATATTATTTTACGCTTACAGAGTTTTTATTATAAACATATAAACTAAAATTACTTTGTAACAGACTTTGATTTTTTCTCTTTATATAGACAGGTAAAGTATTGTATATTAGATTGAATGCGCTTTAATATATTTTGATTTTTATTCTTATCCAAATTTGGGGTATCCCGGTTCTTTATTTTTGCGATGTTAAGAATTTTAAAATCTGAATTTACCATGAAATGTCTTTTTAGAGTAGTTTTAATGTGCCTTGTTCTTTGTCTTCCATTTATTGTTGAGGCGAAAATAAAGAAAGTAGAACCCGCTTTTTGGTGGGCTGGCATGAAGAATCCGGAATTGCAAATATTATTATATGGTGATGATATTGCAACCGAAGATGTGCAATTGTCTTCTCCCGATATCCGCATTAAACAAATAGTCCGGTTGGATAATCCGAATTACCTCTTATTATATTTGGATCTGGCAGGGGTGAAGTCTCAACAGTTTGATATCCTCCTGACAAAAGCAGGCAAACAAACAAAAATTCCCTATGAAATAAAACAACGTAAGGAACAGGCCTCCCTGGTAAAAGGTTTTGGACCGGAGGATGTGCTGTACCTGATTATGCCGGATCGTTTTTCAAATGGTAATCCGGCCAATGATATCGTATCCGGTATGCTTGAAAATCGTGTGGACCGGAACAATCCGTCGGCTCGCCATGGAGGAGACTTGGCAGGAATAGAGAACCATCTTGATTATTTCTGTGATTTGGGAGTAACGGCAATCTGGTTGAATCCTATCCAGAAAAATGATATGGCTCACGGCTCTTATCATGGATATGCTATTACTGATTATTATCAGATGGATGCCCGTCTGGGAGAAAATGAAGATTTTCGCCGGTTGGTAGATAAAGCTCATCAGAAAGGGTTGAAAATAGTAATGGATATGATTTTCAATCACTGTGGAAGCGAGCATTTCTTTTTCAAGGATAAGCCTTCTCATGACTGGTTTAATTATCAGGAACATTTTGTACAGACCTCTTACCAGACAATGCCTCAGGTCGATATTCATCATTCGGACTATGATCAGAAAAAAAATATAGATGGTTGGTTTACCGAGTCTATGCCCGATTTAAACCAACGGAATCCGCATTTGGCTACTTATTTGATTCAAAATAGTATTTGGTGGATTGAATATGCCGGAATTAACGGAATCCGTCAGGATACGCATCCTTATGCTGACTTTGATATGATGGCTCGCTGGTGTAAAGCGATAGCTGCCGAGTATCCGGATTTCAATATTGTGGGTGAAACTTGGCTTGGCAATAATGTAGGAGTCTCTTTCTGGCAGAAATACAGTAAGATTGCTGCTCCCCGTAATTCTTATTTGCCTACGGTTATGGACTTCCCGCTTTGGGATGCCATGTCATGGGCGTTTGACGAGGAAACAAATCAATGGGATAAAGGGCTGGCTCGCTTATATGGTTATTTATCACAGGATATTGTGTATACCAATCCGATGAATTTGCTGGTATTTCTAGATAATCATGACACTTCCAGATTTTATAAAGTACCTCCTAAAAATAACTTGGACCGTTATAAGCAAGCCATTGCATTTTTACTGACAGTTCGTGGTATTCCTCAGATATATACGGGAACCGAAGTCTTAATGGCAGGTGATAAGGCAAACGGGGATGGTGCATTGCGTGAGGATTTCCCGGGTGGATGGGCAGGAGACAAACGGAATGTTTTTACTGTAACCGGTCGTAATACCTTGGAAAACGAAGCATATGACTATATGAAGAAATTACTTCATTGGCGTGCCGGCAACGAGGTGATTAGTAAAGGTTCTTTTAAACATTTCATACCGCAGGATGGCATTTATGTTTACGAAAGACATTATGGAGGTAAATCCGTAACTGTAATTATGAATGGAACCGGTCAGGCAAAAGAAATGAATCTGGTTTCTTATAAGGAAGTTCTCCCTAAAGAACAATCGACAGATGTATTGAGTGGAAAAGTTATTCCATTGAAAAATACACTGTCCTTGCAACCACGTCAAGTATTGATTTTGGAATTTTAATCACAAATAACAATCGATAAATCACCATGAAAAGAAAATTAGTCCTGTTAATGGCCGTATTAGGCAGTTGTGCTTTCAGTTATGCACAGCAGTTGTTATCACCGGATGGAAATCTGGAAATGAACTTTCATTTGAATGAACAAGGAGCACCGGTTTATGAATTGACCTATAAAGGAAAAGCGATTATCAAACCCAGCCGGTTGGGACTTGAATTGAAAAAAGAAGATGCGAATGCCGCAGTTGATTTTGAATTTAAACAACGGAAAGATGTGGCATCACTGGATAAAAAAACAAATTTGTATAATGGCTTCCGGATAAAGGATACGAAAACATCGACCTTTGATGAAACCTGGAAACCGGTTTGGGGAGAAGAAAAAGAGATACGCAATCATTATAATGAATTGGCCGTTACATTGGATCAGCCATTGAATGACCGTACGATCCGGGTCCGTTTCCGTTTATTTAACGATGGATTGGGTTTCCGGTATGAGTTTCCCCTGCAATCCAATCTGAATTACTTCGTAGTAAAAGAAGAAAAGACACAGTTTGCAATGGCGGGCGACCATAAAGCGTTTTGGCTTCCCGGAGACTATGATACACAGGAGTATAGTACTACAACATCCCGGCTGAGCGAAATCCGGGGATTGATGAAAGAAGCGGTTACCCCCAACTCTTCGCAAACGCCATTTTCCATGACAGGCGTACAGACTCCTTTAATGATGAAATCGGAAGATGGGCTTTATATCCATTTGCATGAGGCAGCTCTGGTCGATTATTCCTGTATGCATTTGAATCTGGATGATAAAAACATGGTTTTTGAATCTTGGTTGACCCCTGATGCCAAAGGCGATAAGGGGTATTTACAAACCCCTTGCCAGTCTCCATGGAGAACGGTTATAGTAAGCGACGATGCGCGTGATATTCTGGCGTCCCGTATTACCCTGAACCTGAATGAGCCTTGTAAACTGGAAGATGTTTCCTGGATTAAACCTGTTAAGTATATCGGTATTTGGTGGGATATGATTACCAATAAAGGAAGTTGGGCATATACTGACGATTTAAACAGTGTAAAACTGGGTGAAACCGACTATTCTAAAACCAAACCGAACGGACGTCATTCTGCTAATACAGCCAACGTAAAACGCTATATTGATTTTGCAGCGCGACATGGATTTGATGCCGTACTGGTGGAAGGCTGGAATGAAGGTTGGGAAGATTGGTTCGGCAAAAGTAAGGATTATGTGTTCGATTTCGTTACTCCTTATCCTGATTTTAATGTGGAAGAAATACACCGTTATGCTGCCAGCAAAGGAATTAAGATGATGATGCATCATGAAACTTCAGCTTCTGTCCGTAATTATGAACGCCATATGGATAAAGCATACCAGTTTATGGTAGATAATGGATACAATTCTGTAAAAAGCGGATATGTAGGAAACATAATTCCCCGCGGAGAATATCATTATAGCCAGTGGCTGGTAAATCATTACTTGTTTGCCGTAAAGAAAGCTGCCGAATATAAAATTATGGTGAATGCCCACGAAGCTGTTCGCCCTACCGGTTTATGCCGCACATATCCGAATCTGATTGGTAATGAATCGGCTCGCGGAACCGAATATGAATCTTTTGGCGGTAATAATGTGGATCATACTACGATTTTGCCGTTTACCCGCCTGGTTGGTGGTCCGATGGATTATACTCCTGGGATTTTTGAAACACATTGCAGTAAAATGAACCCGGAAAATACTTCGCAGGTACGCTCCACTCTGGCACGTCAGTTGGCTTTATATGTAACGATGTATAGCCCGCTTCAGATGGCCGCCGATGTCCCGGAACATTATGAAGAGCATATGGATGCCTTCCAGTTCATCAAAGATGTGGCTATTGATTGGGATGAAACCCGTTATCTTGAAGCAGAGCCGGGTGATTATATCACAATCGCCCGTAAGGCAAAAGGAAGTAATGATTGGTTTGTCGGTTGTACTGCCGATGAAAACGGGCATACGGCACGATTAGTTTTTGATTTCCTTGACCCGGGAAAACAATATATAGCCACAGTATACGCCGATGCCAAGGACGCCGACTGGAAAGATAATCCGCAAGCCTATACGATCCGTAAAGGTCTCCTGACAAATAAAAGTAAACTAAACGTCAAAGCTGCCAGCGGGGGCGGTTTTGCAATCAGCATCAAAGAAGTAAAAAGTAAAGCCGAAACGAAAGGATTGTCTCGCTTGTAGATTAAACCCTTATTATATATATACTTAAATTTAAACACATGAAAAGTAGATTGCTGCTATTGTTAGCTGTTTTATGTATGCCACTTCTCGTGTTTGCCCAAAAAAGCATCACGGTGAATGGTATTGTGAAAGATGCGACAGGAGAGCCGGTTACCGGCGCGAATGTCATAGTGAAAGGAACCACGAATGGTACGGTCACTGACCTGGATGGCAAGTTTGTGTTGACAGCCTCTAAAGGTGAAATACTGACTATTTCGTTTATCGGATATAAAGTGGAGGAAGTGCCTGCAGCAGCTTCCATGAATATCACATTAAAAGATGATTACCAAGTGTTGGACAACGTGGTTGTTATTGGTTATGGTACAGTGAAAAAAAATGATGCGACAGGTTCTGTAGCAGCCATTAAACCGGATGAAAAAAACCGGGGTATACAAGTGAGTCCTCAGGACATGTTGATGGGTAAGGTTGCAGGTGTATCGGTTGCTTCTTCAACCGGCCAACCGGGCGCAAGCTCTTCCATACGTATCCGTGGTGGCTCGTCATTGTCGGCAAGTAATGACCCGCTGGTTGTTATCGATGGAGTGGCTATGAGCAATCAGGCTGTCGATGGGTTAAGTAATCCGTTGAGTACGATAAATCCGGCCGATATCGAATCGTTTACCGTATTGAAAGATGCTTCGGCTACAGCTATTTACGGTTCACGTGCTTCTAATGGTGTAATCCTTGTTACTACCAAAAAGGGGAAATCCGGGAAGGTAAAGATTAGTTATTCCGGGAATGTCTCGGTAAGTACGAAGCGTAATAAACTGGACGTGATGAGTGGAGACGAGTATCGCGATTATATCAATAATGCATCGACCACAACAGATGCGATGCGGAAAGCATTGAATTTGTATCCGGGTGTAAGCACAGACTGGCAGGATGAGATATTCCGTACGGCTGTTTCTACAGACCATGCCCTCAGTGCATTCGGTTCTGTGAAGGATTTTATGCCTTATCGTGTTTCAGTTGGCTATACCAGCCAGAACGGTATCTTGAAGACATCTAATTTCCAGCGTTATACTGGAAGCCTTTCATTGACTCCAACCTTTTTTGAAGACCATCTGAAAGTAAACCTGAATGCAAAAGGTGTATATATTAAAAACCGTTTTGCAGATACAGGCGCTATCGGCAGTGCTGTCTCTTTCGATCCGACAAAACCGGTAATGAACGACAGCAAATTCGGAGGTTATTATACCTGGACCAACGATTATACTCCTGACGGGACAAAGGCTTCTTCTGCCGGAATCAATCCCGTTTCCATGCTGCAAATGAAGGATGACCGCTCAACCGTGAAATCGTTTATAGGAAATGCCCAGTTCGACTATCAGGTACATGGCTTGCCGGATCTTCGTCTGCATTTGAATTTAGGAATGGACTATTCTTCCAGTTCGGGAACTGCTTATATCGACCCGAATGCTCCTTCCAATTATTTGCCGGATGATGATGCTACAGGTAGTAACCGTATCTATAACAGCACACGCAACAATAAGTTATTGGAGTTCTATGGGCAGTATGCGAAGGATTTTGAATCTATCGCCAGCCATTTTGATATTATGGCAGGTTATTCATATCAAAGTTACCGTTCCAAATCAGATAATGTGACTTATTATTTGTCACGTCGTCCGGAAACTTACGGGCAGAATACAAAAGAAATGAATGAGTTTAAACAGACCGATACCCAGTATTTGCTGATTTCCTTCTATGGTCGTTTGAATTATTCGTTGATGAATAAATATCTGCTTACATTTACTTTGCGTGATGATGCGTCTTCACGTTTTGCCAAAGATAAACGTTGGGGACTTTTCCCTTCGGTAGCTCTTGCATGGAAAATGAATGAAGAATCTTTCCTGAAAGATTTTAAGAGTTTGGATGAACTGAAACTCCGTTTAGGTTGGGGACAGACCGGTCAGCAGGATATTAACCAAGGGGATTATCCGTATTTATCATTCTACCGTAATGGCAAAGGAGGAGCGATGTACCCGATATATGATGCTTCCGGAAATGTAAGATGGGTGAATGTACTGGCACCGACAGCATCCAATCCGAATCTGAAATGGGAAACTACCACAACCTATAATGCCGGTGTGGATTACAGCTTTTTCAACAACCGTATCAGTGGTGCTGTGGATGTATATTACCGCAAGACCAATGATTTGATTAATGCGGAAGTGAATGTGCCCGCCGGAACGGACTTTGCTGAATATGTAGTATCCAATATAGGTTCTTTGGAAAATAAAGGTTTTGAAGTTTCCATTAATACCCGTCCGGTAGTTACCCGGGATTTTAGATGGGATTTAGGTTTTAACCTTGCCTATAATAATACGAAGATTAAAGAGCTTACCTATAATGATAATTCGGACTCTCCGGGTAAACGTTTCGATTCCACTGGTGGGGATGGAGGTTTACGACTGAAAATTCATAGTGTAGGTTATGCTCCGGGTACTTTCTATGTATACAAACAGGTATATGATGAAAACGGGGCTCCGATTGAAGGAAAATACGAAAGCAATAGCGGAAGTGATGTAGTTACGGATAAAGATTTATATCATTATAAAAAACCGACAGCCGATGTCTTGATGGGCTTTAATTCCAAATTTACTTATAAACAGTGGGATTTAGGTTTTAATGGACGTGTCAGCTTAGGTAATTATAATTATAATGCAATTGCAGCCAATGCGGCATTAGGGGTGAATGAGGTATTTGGAAACTCTGCATTGAGCAATAAGCCTGTTTCCGCACTGCAGACCGGTTTCCAATCCCGCCAACGCTTATCTGATTATTTTATACAAAATGCTTCTTTCCTGAAGATAGATAATATCACATTGGGCTATCAGCTCGATAAATTCTTCGGAATGAAATGGAATGCACGTTTTTATGCTACCGTGCAAAATCCGATTGTGATAACGAAATATAAAGGGCTGGACCCTGAAGTAGACGGTGGTGTGGATAATAATGTATATCCTCGTCCTATCTCCGTATTGTTCGGTGTTAATATCAACTTTTAATTAGTAAGACCATGAATTTTAAAAAATACATAGTATCGGGGACCGTTTTGTTGTGTGGTTTGGGAATGACCTCCTGCCTGGGTGATTTAGACCAGGAACCAAAACTGGATAAATCCAGTAATTCTATTCACAATGAAGCCGATTGTCAGTCTTTTCTGGCGAAAATTTATTCAGGTTTCGGTTTATCAGGAAATTCTTCCGATGCAAGTGTGGAACCTGACTTACAAGGATCGGACCAGGGAGCACTTGTTTTCCTCCGAGGTTTGATTTCCTTACAGGTACTTCCTACAGATGAAGCTATCTGGAACTGGACGGATGAGGGAATTGTAGAATTATGTACAGTTGGGTGGAATTATACATTGCCCTATTCCTACACCTTTTATCAGCGTGCCATGTTGAATATTCGCTATTGTAAGGAGTTTCTGAGTGTGTATGCCAAGGATGACGAAATCATTCCGAACCTGAAACAATTCAGGGATGAAGTGCGTGGTATACGTGCCATGAACTATTACTATCTGATAGACTTATACCGTAACCCGGGGGTCGTTTGGGATGATAGTCCTACGGATGATAAATCATGGAAGCCTTCACAAATAGGAACTGAAGCGCTATTTGATAAGATAGTAAAAGAGCTGGTGGACTTGTCTGAAAACGGAAATTTGCCGGAAACTCCAACAATGGCGACCTATGGACGTATGACCAAGCCGGTTATTAATACATTACTTGCCAAAATGTATCTGAATGCCGAAACTTATATCGGCCGTGCCATGTATGATGAGGCAGCCAAATATGCCAAGAAGGTAATTGATGCCGGATTTGGACTGGAAAGCCACTATGCCGATTTGTTCTGTGGTGAGAACCATTTAACCGGTATTCATAAAAACGAAATTATTTATGCAATACCTTTCGACCATGTCAATGCAAAAAGTTTTGGTAGTTCAATTATGGTAACTGCTGCTGCTTTTGGTGGTGACTTAAATCCTACCTGGTTCGGACTGACATCATCCTGGACTTGTTTGAAGCCTACTCAGCAGATGATTGACTTATTTAAAGATAGCCCGGATGATGGTACGGATGAACATGGCAGTAAGCGTAAAAAAGACAAACGTTATATCTTTTTTGATAATAACGGAAAACGTTCTCCTGTTTCTAAAATGCAAGATTGGGACAGTGGTTACCTCTGCCATAAATTTACCAACCTCGGTTGGGGTGGAGCAGGCGTTACGCCTACTCCGGACCCTGATACTGATTTCCCATTGTTCCGTTTACCGGATTTATATCTGATATATGCAGAATGTGCCGTACGTGGTGCTTCCGGAGCTGATATAAATACAGCAGTCGGTTATGTAAACCAGTTGCGTGAACGTGCCTATGGCGATCAAAGTGGAAATATATCAGCCGCAAACTTGACACTTGATTTTATTCTTGCAGAACGCGGGCGTGAATTATATTGGGAAGGACAACGTCGCTCTGACCTGGTTCGTTTTGGCAAATTCACGGAAGATTATGCTTGGGCATATAAAGGTGGTACATTGGAAGGGAAATCTCATCTGGACAAACGTTTCAATATTTATCCGTTTAGTGACCGTGATTTAACCGCAAACCCGAACTTGAAGCAAAATCCGGGTTATGAAACGCTTAACAAGTAAATGATACATAGATTTTCTGTGTGTTTTTGATTTTCCAGAGGGAATTGTTTCAATAGTGAGGCAGTTCCCTTTTTCTTTGCTTTTGTTTGAAAAAACAATCGAATAAATACGGGAAATATTGACTTAGTTCACCTAA